>Ga0222714_10000952_pt1 | contig 32749 bp, 29 predicted proteins | sample C33_3DmetaG_FD_165048 | JGI IMG/M metagenome (GOLD analysis project Ga0222714, IMG submission 165048) | Estuarine water microbial communities from San Francisco Bay, California, United States - C33_3D | ecosystem: Environmental > Aquatic > Marine > Unclassified | place: USA: California... | reverse complement strand
CCACTTTCCGGCGGAAGACGGGCGACGAGTTCCCGGTGGAGATGAGCCTGACCTCCGCCAAGGCGGAGCGGGACACGCCAGACTACATCGCCGTCATCCGCGATATTACCGATCGCCTGAGGCAGGAGCAGCGCGTCCAGCAGGCCCAGCGCCTCGAGGCACTCGGCACGGTCACCGCTGGCATCGCGCACGACATGAACAACGCCTTGGCGCCGATCCTGATGGCGGCGGAGATCCTGAAGAAGGAGCATCCGTCGGAGTCGGGCGTGATCGAGATTCTCGAGTCCAGCGCCCGTCGCGGGGCGACGATGGTGCAAACGCTGCTGTCAGTTGCGAAGGGCAAAGAGTCCGTCTTCGTGCCCCTCCGACTGGAAGCCACGGTCGAGCAAGTGGCCGCCGTGGTCCGAGTCAGCTTCCCGGGCCACATCCAGCTGACAGTCACGACACCGCGCCGGCTTCCTCGCGTGAAGGGCGATGCATCGCAGTTGCACCAGCTGATCCTGAATCTGTGCGTCAACGCCAGGGACGCCATGCCGGAGGGTGGCCGGCTGAACCTTGAGCTCTCGGTCGAAGACGTCGACCTCGCCTACTCGGGGACCAGCCACGGCCTGGCGACAGGCCGCTACGTGGTGCTGACGGTGCAGGATACGGGGACGGGTATTCCCCCTGAGGTAGTCGCCCGGATATTTGAGCCGTTCTTCACCACGAAGCCCCCCGACCGGGGGACCGGGCTCGGGTTGTCGTCGTCCATGGGTATTGCCAGAGCGCATGGTGGACTCATTACGGTCACGTCGACGCCCGGCGCGGGTTCGACGTTCAGGCTCTACCTTCCGGCTTCCGAGGAAGCGGCGCCAGAGCAGCCCGAGGAGAATACGGTCGTGCCATTTCGTGGTGCGGGTCAGGTCATCCTGTTGGTCGATGACGAGGCGGGCGTGCGGGAGATGGGCGTCGCGGTGCTCACCCATCTGGGCTTCACTCCGCTCACTGCGGCCAACGGCACGGATGGCCTGAAATGTCTGCTGCAGAACAGGTCGAGGATCGCCGCCGTCATCACCGACCTCAATATGCCGAAGATGGACGGCATCGCATTTGCCAGGACGGTCAGGAAGATGACGGACAAACTGCCCATCGCTGTGATGAGCGGGCGGATGCACGAACAGGCCGAGCACGACCTGGCAGCCATTCAGGTCACGGTCCGGCTCACAAAGCCGTTCAGCGCGGGGCAGCTGTCCACGGCCCTGCGTGAGTTGCTCGGATTGACGGCTTAGCACCACCACCGGGCGATCACTGGATCCACCGCGGCCGTGTGGTGGGCCGGCATGTGAGGGAGAATGCAGCTATGCGAAGAGTGGTGCTGATTGCGCTGGTGAGCGTCGTCGCCGCCGTGACACTGACCGCCCGTCAGGAGCCCCGGAAGCCGGAGGGATACTCGCCGCTCGGGTACTACGCGGTCGAGGAGTACATCCGCGCGTTTCCCGGCACACCGGGCAGCCTTGAGGTCCGGCGGGCGTTCACCCAGCGCTTCTGGGCGTTCCAGGGGGTGGCCTACCGGAACGGGCCGGATCCGCTCGCCACCGTGTGGACGAGCCTGGGACCCGAAACCACGCTCCAGTCCGGTTCGTCGTCGCTCGCGCAGAGCGTGTCGGGCCGGGTCTCGGCGCTGGCGGTCTCGCCGACCTGTAGCGTCCGCGGCCGCTGCCGCCTCTGGGTGGCCACGGCCGGCGGGGGCGTGTGGCGCACCGACGACGCCATGAACATTCAGGACCCGGGCTGGCAGTGGGTGTCGCGCGGGCTCCGCACCAACAGCATCGGCAGCATCACGGTCGATCCCAACGATGCCTCCGGTAGCACGCTCTACGTCGGCACAGGTGAGACCAATACCCCGCAGAATTCCAACGCCGGCACCGGGCTCTACAAGTCGGTTGACGGCGGCGACACCTGGACACGGGTGACCACCAACGTCGTGGACCCTGCGGTGTCGCCTTCGACGATCGATTTCACCATCACCCGGGGCATCAGCACGGTGGTCGTCGAGCCGGGACGGCCGCAGACGATGTACGTTGCGACGACGACCGCGATGCTCGGCATGACCGCCGTACGGGGTGGTCAGAGCCAGCAGACGGGATACCCGCAGCCGCGCGTCGGCCTCTACAAGACCGACAACGGGGGCGTTACGTGGTCGCTCATCTGGGTGCCCCCGTTGGATCCGGTGCTGCCCGACTCGTCGTTCCTGCCCGAAGGCGCGTCCGACACGATGGTGGGCGTCCGGCACGTGAAACTCGATCCGCGCAACCCGGCCATCGTGTATGCGACGGCCTGGAACAACGCGATCCATCGGTCGGCCGCGTCGCTTGAATCCGGGGATGCCGCCTTCAAGCCCGTCTTTGCCATCGTCGGGGCTGAGCGATATCAGGATCTGGCGATGTTCGACGTCACCGTCAAGGACGGGCGCACGCGTCTGTACGTGTACAACGGCACCAAGGCGACGACGACACAGGGTTTCTACCGGCTCGACAATGCGGACGTGCGGGCCGGCTCCCTGGTGACGGGTTCTGGTGCCGCGCTGGCCAATACCGCGGCATGGATCAGCCTGTCGTCAAGCAACGCCTCAGACGTGGGATCGATCAGTCGCGCCCTGTGTTCGGCGCAGTGCTTCTACGATCTCGTGGTTGCCACGCCGCCCGGCCAACCGGATACGGTGGTCGTCGGCGGCGTCGCCACGCCGACGTTTGGGGAGCCCACAATCCGGTCCATTGACGCCGGGGTGCGTTTCTCCGGATTCGGGAGCGATGCGCAGAGTCCCCGCGCCACCAGCCACGTCGACGTCCGGGCCGTGGTGTTCCATCCGGCGGATCCGGCAATTGCGTTTGTTGGATCGGACGGGGGCGTCGTGCGCAACGACGGCTCGTTTGTTGACATCAGCAGCCGATGCGTCGGCAATCCCCCTCCCACGTGCGCAGTGTTCCTGTCGCGCGTGCCGCAGCGCATCTTCTTCATGAACAAAGGGCTGCAGACGATGCAGTTCTACAACGTCTCGATCGATCCCCGCGATCCGACCGGGCGGTTGATTGGCGGTCTGCAGGACAACGGCACCATCTGGCAGAGCGGCCAGGGGGCGGATCCCCGAGTCTGGGGGCCGTTCTTTGCGTTTGGGGACGGCACGTCGGCGTCCGGGTTCCACCCGTCCAGGCCGGCGGTGGGGTTCGCGAGTTTCCAGAGCAACAACTTCTTCGTGAATTTCAGGAACGCGGATCAGTCGTGGTGGACGCGGAGCGACACGCCGATTCGGGCCGCCAACGAACGGGCCACGATCACCACCTCAACCGGGCGGCAGTTCCTGACGACCGATCAGGTCAATCCCGACACGCAGTTCACCGGGTTCCAGCACATCTGGCGGACCCAGAACAACGGCGGGTCGCAGGCATATCTGGAGGCCAACTGCCGCTACCCGTCCGGCGGCGTCTCCGGAGCCGTGTGCGGCGACTGGGTGCCGCTCGGGGTCAACTATCCGTTTGCCTCGCAGACGACGCCGGCGTCGGCCAGTCGAAAACCTGGGGACCTGACCAGTGATTTCTACGGGACGTTCCGCGAGGGGGGCATCGTCGTTGCGGCCGAACGGTCGCCGGCCGATGCCGGCACGCTCTGGGCCGCCACGAGCAGCGGGCGGCTGTTCGTCACCAGGAACGCCGACGGCCCGGCGGCTTCCGTCGCGTTCGCGCGCATCGATTCGCCCGCATCGCCGGGACGGTTCGTGACACGAATATTCGCGGATCCGTCAGATCCCAACGCCGCCTTCGTGTCGTACTCGGGGTTCAATGCGTTGACCCCGTCGACCCCGGGTCACGTGTTCCGTGTCGTCTTCAACCCGGCCACCGGCGGCGCGACGTACACCCTGCTGGACTACGACCTCGGAGATCTGCCCATCAACGCGATCGCGTGGGATCACCTCCGCGGTGACCTCTATGCCGCGACCGATTTCGGGCCGCTGGTCCTGCGCCGCGGGGCGGCGGCCTGGGCCGTGGCCGGCGCCGGCTTTCCGGAGGTCGTGATGGTCGATCTGGAGATCGCGCCCGACCGGGGCGTGCTCGTCGCCGCCACGCACGGGCTGGGCATCTTCTCGCTCAGAATCGGATCGTGACTGCCGGCCGGCGATACGCCTACACGGTCATGAAGTCACGCAAGGCGCCCGGCGCCAACAATCTGGGCGACTTCATGTTGAATGCGGCCACGCTCGAAGAAATCGACGATTGGTGCGTTGGTCATCACCTGGCGCGGCCGCGGTCGGGCGTCACGCGCGGGCGGTGGGCCCCCTGAAAGCCCGGGAGGCCGCACCTCGCGATCGAGGGGCACGCCTGACGTCACCGATAGTTCAGCCTCAGCTCGGCTTCCATGTTTCGAATACGGTCGGCGGCTCTGGAGTGACTCCCAAGGAAGAAATTGAGCACCCGGTTGTCGTCGCCGTACTTCTCCTGGAATTTTTTCCAGACCCTGGGGCCGGCGGTCACGTCGAAGCCGCCTTCGTACAGGTATCGCAGACCGACACGGTCTGCCTGGTCCTCGTGGCCACGGCTGTATTTGCTCAGGCTGGTCACCGTCGCCACCACCGCCGCCACCTGCACAGCTGTCCGGAGCACGTCACTCTTGATCGCCTCCGCTGCAACCAGCACGCCCATTCCGAGCAGCTCCCTCCACATCTCGTCCTTGGACGAGCGACGCGAGTGCTCATGGGTGACGTGGGCCAGCTCGTGACCAATCACGACCGCCAGTTCGTCATCTGACATCGCATCGACCAGTCCGGTGTAGACCCACACGGCGCCGTTGCCCATCGCTGCGGCATTCCATTCCTCCGTATCGACGAGATAGAGGCGAATGGCCGACTCGTCAAGATAGGGCGGCCGCAGGCGGCGCGTAATCCGGAGGACGCGATCAAATTTCGGCCCCGCAGTGAGCAGTTTGCCCACGACCTCGATGTCATCATCGTCGGTTTCTCCGGGCTCGAACATCATCCCGTTTTCCACCCACAGGGCTTCAATTTCGTCGGTGACTGAGAGCACCTCGGCTTCGAAGAGCGCGTCTCCATCCGGTTTCGCTTCCACTTCCAGTGCGCGCACACTGCCGTCAGCCAGCCGCACGCCCTTGACCTTGATCTCGTCGCCCAAGGCAATCTCCTCCAGACTGCCGGCGTGACTGCCCTTAAAGACCGTGCCGTCATCGGAAGCGACTCGCTGGCCCTCAACAATCAAGAGGTCGCCGGTTCTAAACTCGGCATACGCATCGAGCGAAATGCGCTGGTCTGATTCGAGCGACGCCATCGATGCGCACGACAGCGTCCCGGCAGCCGATATCACCACCCCCATCACGAGCCACAGACGTCGCGTCATCTCAGATCTCCAATTCCGGTACGGCTAGGAACCTTACCGTTAAGGGGTCCGGAATGCAACGGAATTCCCATTGACAGCGTTTCGCAGTGAGTCGTCAGGTTTACAGAAGTGCGCCGGTGCATCTGCGCCTCAACGCGTGCGAGCACGCGATCGTCGCGGCGGCGCTGGCCGGACGCACGGTCGGCAGCGTCGGATAGGGTCGGTTCGGTCAGGGGAACACCCACGTAATACGGCCGATCGGCCGGGAGCGTGTAGACCTGCCCAGCGTGTAGGGTCGTGGACTGGCCGTCCACCACGGCCGATCGCGTGTGCAGCATGGCGACCGGGACCTTCGGCATACCGCCGTCCTCGGACTGCAGCAGGTGGCCGGCAGGGGCACGCTTCTTTTCACACCATGTCGTCGGTGTGTCCCGCGCTCGACGAGATAATGTCCCCCAAAATATAGAGAGCTTGCAGTCAAGATCTTGAATGCAGTACACAAAGGAACCGTAGTTGAGTTCTAGCTTCAACGTTTTTGGGGGGCTCATGCCTGTAGATGTACTTTTTGTCGCCGTCGGCGGATCTAATGCGGGAGACGCATTGTCCTCTGTCTGCCACCCTCTGTATCGAGGACGAAAAGAGGTCGACGAGGTGACTCGGCATGAGCACGCGATGTTGCCGTTGAGTTGTATCCTAAATTCGTCTGCCCAGCTCGAGGAATCCGAAAGAGTCACGCTGGCAAGAGTCTGGTTCGAAGGCCGGACGGTGATTTTCGGTGGCGGGGGGCTCATCAATCATGAACCGCACTGGAACCTATTGATTAACGCTGCGATCGCGTTCTCCAAGTGCACCATCCTTTACGGGATCGGCCAGAACCGCCATCACGGCGACGACTCTGCTATGGCGCCGTTGATGTTGGATAACGAGAATGTGCTGTACGGATTGAGAGATTGGAATGGCAATGAAGAATCCTACGTCCCATGCCCAACTTGCCTCATCTTGCCCGAAGAAGAAAAGACAAGGAAAAGAAGCATCGGCATCCTACGGCATGCCTGGTTCCCGATGAAATTCGACAAGGACGATGTCAACAAGGACACACTTTCCGAAATCCTTCCCGTTTCTATGAGCCTGAACTTGTTCAGCCCTCAACAGATCTTTGATTACATCGCATCATCCGAGTGCATTCTTACCAACACGTACCATGGATATTATTGGAGCATCCTTATGGGGAAGCGGGCTTTGTTGCACGGAGCATTCTCGGACAAATTCGACTTCTTCAAATGCGGTGTAACCAAATATGTCGCAGCGGTTCCTATTGAGCAGCAATTCGACGCGCTGGAGAGCCAAACCGGGTTTCGAGAGGGGTGTGTGCAGCGAAACCTTTCGTTTCTAGCCAAAATCAAGGAGAGATTGGAGTAGGCACGCCGACGCGTGAATGCCCTCGTCTTCCGGCCGTTTGCCGTGCCGGGCAGCGAGTCGTTCGGCTGGGTGTTCGTGGGGACGGCGCGGGATCCGCTCGCGCGGTCTCTTCGAACCGCAGGTCTGGTTGTCGATGGATGGTCGCGGTCAGTTCCTGGATGATGCTGATCGCCTTCTGCGCCGCCGCGTCGTCTGACGAGGCGATGGTGACGTGGACGGGTGGGACCCCTTTGCCGAGGACGCACCGATGCTGGCCGGGTTATCGGCGTCGTCGGTGCGTGGCGTGGCCGCGCTGGGACCCAGAGCCGGACGGCCGGTGCGACGGTGGGGGAGCGAGGTGGCCCGGGGCAGAGTGGCTGACGCGTCGCGCGTGTGGCATGCGCGTGTGCGCGGCTTCGACCTGCATGCGGCGGTCGCCGTTCGAGCGGGTGCACGTGACCGGCTGGAGCGTATGTGCCGGTATGCGCTGCGTCCGGCGGTGGGGCAGGAGCGAATGGGGACGGGTACTCGATGTTCGCCGTCGACGTCTCGACGGCCGGCGACTTCCAGGCGAGCGCACCACGCCTGCTGTTCGAAGGGCGGTACTGGAGCACCGAGCCGCTCCGCAGTTACGACGTGACGCCGGATGGCCAGTTCATCATGAGCCGGCGGGACAATCCTCCCGACCAGCCCGTCACGAGGCTCAACGTCGTCCTCGGATGGGCCGAAACGCTGAAGGATCGAGTGCCGGGGGAAGGGAAATGAGTCTCACTGCCGGCACCCGCATGGGTCCCTAGGAAATCACCGGCGTCCTCGGCGAAGGCGGAATGGGCGAGGTGTATCGCGCGATCGGCTTGGCCAAGGGCATCGAAGGCGCCGCGGCATCGGGCACGACGGGAGGCATACGGACTATCGGCTAGAGATGTGTCGTCTTGGTCCGCTTGCGGACCCGGCTTCACGCGGGTGACGCCGAACGGGGCCGCCCTGTCTGGCGCGCAGCGAGAGCGAGCACCAGATGGGGCAGCGTCGGATAAGGTCGGTTCTGTCAGGGGAACACCCACGTAATACGGACTATCGGCGACTATAGTCCGCGGACGTGCGGATGCCAAGATCCCGGGACAGCTGCCGCATCGGGGTGATGTCCGGCTTCTGGGAAGTGCAGTAGACTAGCCGGGCTCACACAGCCCCCGAGGGCGCGTCACGCCGGTGTCAGGCGTGATGGCGCCGACGATGACTAGGACCGAGGGAAGGCCAGTCGGTCCCTGATGGAGGACGCGAATGGACAGCCTGATTGCGACGCTCGACGAGTATCTGGTGCAGAAGTCACCCGTCACGCTGCCCGACAGCGTGCGTGAATTCCTGGTGAAGGTGGGGCCGTGGATCGCGCTGGTCCTGCTCGTGCTGACGCTGCCCGTGGTCCTGCTGGCCCTCGGGCTTGGGGCCTTCCTGGCGCCCTTCCTGGGGGTGGGCTACGCCACCGGCTTCGGCGTCGTCACGCTGCTCTCGTTAGTACAGATCGGTCTGCTCGTGCTCGCCCTCCCGGGCCTGTTCGCGCGCAAGCGCTCCGCCTGGATGCTGTTGTTCTATCAGCAGCTCGTCGGTGCGGTGGGCAGCCTGTGGCAGGGGGCGGTCGTCGGCATGCTGCTCGGCCTGCTCATCGGGCTCTTCTTCCTCTTTCAGGTGCGCAGCAAGTACGTGAACTGAGCCCGTGCGGGCACGTGCGGTGGCCCCTGCCGTCAGCACGGTTGCAGAGGACCGGGATGAGAACGTCCCTTAGCTGGGGCGTACTCAATGGGTCGATGCACCGTGACAGGAGGAGAAGATGTCACGCATGCCGCGCAGCCCCTTGACCGCCACGGAAGAGACCGAGTTCTGGGTTCGATGGAAACGCGGGGAGTGGCTCCCGGCGCCCCCGAGGCCTCGGAGGATTGCACATGGAGCCCCTGCCACCACGGCACGGTGTAGCGCACCCTGGGACGTCGCGCCTCCGCCACTTTCACCATCGTGGCCACGACTTGTTCGATCTTCGAACTTTGGGGCGAGGTCGCTGTGCCCCTGTTGATGATGGGCGCGGTGCCGACGAGTGACACGGGTTACGCCGCCAGCCACGCGAACATCATGGCGACGCTGCTGGACCTGATGCTCGTCCCCGAGGCTGCGCGGCCCGGCCGCTACGCCGCCTCGCTGTTGCGCGCACGGCGAACACAACACGATCCGCGGCTTGTCTTTTCCGGCGCCTTTTTCGGACGCGGCACTTCTCTTGTGCAGGACTTCGATGAGCTCGCCCGCGAGCACCGAACGCGGACGGCCGTCCCCTCGCCGCCCGGCAGTCCGTAGGCGAACCATGCGTGAAGTAGCTGACGGTGACGCGGACACGGCTCGCCGAGTGGGTGTAGACTCCGCTCCAGCGTCGGATAAGGTCGGTTCTGGCAGGGGAACACCCACGTAATACGGACTATCGGCTTGGTGCGCGTCCGTATTGGCGACATGGTGATTGGCTCTTTGCCCATCGGAAAATGGCGCCAGCCCACGGCCGAAGAAGTCCAGGCCCTCAGTAATAGACAATGACGCGGAAGTTTCCGGAGTTGTCGTTGAGGAAGTCGTCGTTCACACCGAGGAACAACCGTCCCGCTGCGCGGATGCGGATCGGGCCCGTCTGGTCGCCCAGGAAGAAGTAGTCCGTCGATTCTTCGCCGATTTTTCCGATGAGCGCCGCCGCATTGCGAGTGGGCATCGGTCGCTTATCGTTGCGGGGTGAATTCGGCTCGCCCGCCGGGCCGTGCCGGCGATTGCGTCCCCACTGCACGCGTCCTGATGACTCCAGCCAGATTTCCTGATTGGCGCGAAGGGTGATACCGGCATCGTTCCAATCGACATCGCCGGACACAATGACCAGGCGTTCGCGCAGGCCTGACGGCCGGGAGGGTTGGACGGGCTCATCAAACAGACTCCCGGAGCCACGATCAAACTCGATTCTGAGAACATCATCCCGGTCGTACAATCGCACGACGGTTCGTCGGCCGGAGCCTCGTTCCTCGAACTCGATCGCATCCTCATCGGCACTGACCAGACGGCCGGTCACGCGGGTGCCATCCCTCAGGATGAGCGTGTCCGCCGACACCAACGCCCCTGCCAGTACCACCGCCACCAATACAAGCACTCTCCGCATATGTCCCCCTGAGCGACGCACCAAGACATCTGAGAGATTACCCCAGAGGCTGCGACTCAAGCACTATTCCGACCGCATCGCGATCATCGGCTGAATAGTCGCAGCCCGGCGCGCCGGTGCCAGGCTCGACAGGATTGCGATCAGGACGGCAATTGCCGAGCCGGCTACATAGGCGAGCGGTTCAAACATGCTCAGCGAAATGCCGAAGTCCTGCCCGTTCAGCTTCACGAACGCAACCGCGATCAATATGCCTACGGTCACACCGGGCGCAACGAGCTTGAGGACGTCGACCAGGACCATACCCACCACACGGCGTCGCGAGGCACCAAGCGCCATGCGGATCGCGATTTCGCGGACGCGGGTGGTGACCATCAGGCCGACGACGCCATAGATGCCGAGGGCAGAGAGCAGGAGGAGAATGCCTCCGACGACCCCGGATACTGCCGATTGCGTCAGGAAGTCATCCACACTGTTCCTGCGGAGCCATGCGTCGGTGACAATCCGGGAGGGTTCAAACTCGGGATCAAGCTCGCGGATGGTTGTCTCAAGCGCGGTGGTCATCTTCACGGCGGGCTCTCCAGGCGCGCTCCTGACGACCAGCATCAACTGCGCGGAACTCCCCCGATCATCATCCACCTCGACGGAATCACGAACGACGTCCCTGTACTGTGCGAGCGGCAGGAGCAACTGCGCGCGGCTGGTGCTCATCTGCGAGGTCGGAAAGTCGGACGACACACCGATGATGGTCAGTGTCCGCTCGGTCTTTTCTCCTGCGGCAAACGTCAGGCGTTTGCCGAGCGGATCCTCATCTGGAAAGAGCTGCTCGGCGAGTGGTGTCGACACGATGGTCACCGACTCGGCCCCAGTGCCGTCGTTCGCGTCGAACTCTCGGCCGCGCAGCAGGGTGATGCCGGTTGTGTCGAAGTAGGCATCACCCACCCGTGTGACGTGGGCCGCGGCAGTTCTGGGTGCGGTGCCTGCCTCGGTCTGTGTGGCTACGCGGGTCATCCGGTAGCGGAAGTCGAGCGGAAGGCCGTCGGCGATCGACACAGAGGCCACAGCACCGGCACGAGCCAGGGCATCCCGCGCGCCCTGCAGCCTGACCCAGACGTTTTCGGCTTCAATCGCTCCAAGATTGACGGGAGCCGCATACAGCAACTCGGCATCAAACCCCAGGTCGTCGGTGGCGGTGGCCCTCACCCGATCGAGCGTCATGCCGCTGAGAATCAACAACGGAGTGGCAATCGCCACCTGCAGCGCAGTCGCCACCCGGTGCACGCGACCCACCCTGGCACTGCCGAACCCGGCATCGTCTTTGAGTGCAGTGATGATGACCGGCCGGCTGAATCGTGCGGCCGGCAGCCATCCGAAGATCAGGCTGGTCGCAAGGCAGAGCCCCATACACACGAGAATCATCACGGCATCCACGCGCAGCGCTTCGGCCATCGGCGGCGGAAGGGGCCGGTCCATTAACCAGGCGACCAGAGGCGCCAGGTTAAAGAGCACGAGCGCGGCGAGTGCCGCACCGAGTGCCGCAAGCACAACGGACTCCGCAAGCAACTGCTGGACGAGCTTGCCCCGGCTTGCGCCGATTGCCTGCCGGATGGACAACTCGCGTTCACGAATCGCGCTGCGCACCTGCACCATCCCCGCGATGTTCAGGCACACAACAAGCAGGGGCAGTAGTGACAGCGTCTGGATGACAGCCCAGATCAAGGTCAACTGGGAGGCGTCCAGCGCCCCCATCGGGTGATATGGCGCTAGGGTTGCCGACTTGTTTTCGTTGGTCGCAGGATGGTCCTTCATCAACTGCGCCGCAAGCGCACCAACGGCGGCAGACGCCTGCGCGAGCTCGACGCCCGGAGACAGGCGTCCATGGATGCGCACCCAGTTCTGGCTGCGATCGAAGCGCACGGATGTCTCGGCGATCACGAACGGGTGGCGTTCGAGTGGCAGGTACAGATCGATGTCATGGAAATTGAGGTGTCCGCGGAACCGTTCCCGGGTGATGCCCACGACGAGGTGTGGAACCTTGTTCAGCACCAGGATGGACCCGACCGTGTTGGCAGCAGATCCGAGCCGCCGCTGCCAGAAGGTGTGGCTGACGACCACGATCGGCTCGGCGGTGTCGCGGAGACCTGTCCCCTGGGAGAGTGGCGCTTCCATGACGGTGAAGTAGTTCGGCGAGACAAACATGGCCGTGACCGGAGTCGGACCACCCAACGAAGGGTCGAGGTTGGCGACGGCTTCAGCAGTGGCCCAGCCCGTCAGATTGACTCCGCTGCCGGCGGCCCTGAACGCGGCGAAATCAGGGTAGGACCACTGGTTCGTCTCCCGGCGCGGTCCTTCAGGGCTGCTGACGACTTCGACCAGCCCGTCGGTGTTGAGCGACCCCGGCGGCGACGTGAACATCCGCATGGCATAGGGAATGGCGATGACCGGCGCCATGCCGATCCCCAACGACAACACACAGACAAACGAGAAGGCCCGGGCCTTGGCCAGCGACCGCACAGCCAGGCTGAGGTCGCGCCGGATTCCCATCAGCAGTTCCATGCGTAAGCATTACGCGGAAACGACGAGTGAAGTCATCAGCGCATTGTGAGGAAAGGGTGAGATCGCGGTGAAAACGGGCAGAAGCGACCGATGGTTATCGGGCGGTGTCTGCTTTCTGGCGCAGAAGTGACGTCCAGGCCTGGATGATCTTCAGATGAGGCTGCGGCGGTTCCGGAGCCAGCGTCGGCCCAAACAAAAAAAGCCCCGGGGTGAAAACCCCGGGGCTCCGTCGTTTCAGATTGGCCGACTTCAAGTTCAGTCGGCCCTACATCTTGACTCCCAGCCCTCCACGCCTCGCTGTGAAGCGTAGGGAAGTGCTCTTACCGGCGCGGACCGCGGTCGCGGCGCGGGCCGCGGTCACGATCGCCACCACGACGGTCGTCGCCGTAGCTCGGGTTGCTCGCGGCAAACGCGTCGCCGGCGCCGGGATACTTCGGCGACGTGCCTTCGCCCTCCTTGAGCAGAACCTTGCGGCTCAGGCGCACCTTGCCGGACGGGTCGATGTTGATGACCTTGACCTCGACCTGCTCGCCTTCCTTGAGCTCGTCGCGCACATTGGCCACGCGGTAGTTGGCCATCTCGGAGACGTGCAACAGGCCGTCCACACCCGGCATCACTTCGATGAACGCCCCGAAGTCCGTGATGCGCTGGACGCTGCCCATGTACACCTTGTCGAGCTCCGGCGTCGCGGTCAGTTCCTGGATGATGCTGATCGCCTTCTGCGCCGCCGCGTCGTCCGACGACGCGATGTTGATGCGGCCGTCGTCTTCGACGTCGATCTTCACGCCGGTGCGTTCGACGATCGAGCGAATGGTCTTGCCGCCGGACCCGATGACGTCGCGAATCTTCTCGACCGGAATCTTGATCGTGATGATGCGCGGCGCGTAGGTGGAGATGTCGGCACGCGCGGTGCCGAGCGTCTCCGCCATCTTGCCGAGGATGTGCATGCGGCCCTGGCGCGCCTGCTCGAGCGCCTTGCGCATGATGTCCATCGTGATGCCGCTCACCTTGATGTCCATCTGCAGGGCCGTGATGCCCGTCGCGGTGCCCGCGACCTTGAAGTCCATGTCGCCGTAGTGGTCTTCCGCGCCCGCGATGTCCGAGAGCACGGCCCATTTGCCGGTCTCTTCGTTCATCACCAGGCCCATCGCCACGCCGGCCACCGGCGCCTTGATCGGCACACCGGCGTCCATCATCGACATCGCGCCACCACAGACCGACGCCATCGACGACGAGCCGTTGGATTCGAGAATGTCGGAGACGACACGGACGGTGTAGGGGAACTGCTCCTGCGACGGCATCACCGGCGCGAGCGCGCGCTCGGCCAGGGCGCCGTGGCCGATTTCGCGGCGGCCGGGGCCACGCAGGAACTTCACTTCGCCGACCGAGAAGGGCGGGAAGTTGTAGTGCAGCATGAAGCGCTTGTACGACTCGCCGTCGACCTTTTCGATCTTCTGCGCATCGTCATCGGTGCCGAGCGTCGCGGTGACGAGGGCCTGCGTCTCACCACGCGTGAACACGACCGAGCCGTGCGCGCGGGGGAGGACGCCGACTTCCGTCCAGATCGGACGGATTTCGTCGAAGCGACGGCCGTCGAGACGCTGCCCGCGGTCGAGGATTTCCTCGCGCAGGATGCGTTCCTTGAGTCCGCCGAGAATCGCCTTGACGTCCGACTGCTGCTCCTCGGGATAGCTCTTGACGGTTTTCGCGATGACCGCGTCGACCTTCGCGTAGTTCTCGAGCTTCTCCTTGATGCGCATGGCGTCGGCCAGCGGCTCGTAGGCCTTGGCTTCGACATCCGTGCGCAGCGCGGAGTCGATCGTTTTCGCGGAGACCGCCGTCTTGGTCTTGCCGACTTCCTTCTGGAGGTCGTCAATCATCGCGACGATCTGCTTGATGGCCGCGTGCGCCGTTTCGAGCGCCGTGATCATTTCTTCTTCGGTCGCTTCGTTTGCGCCCGATTCGACCATCATGATCGCGTCCGCGCTGCCCGCGACGACCAGGTCAATCTTGCTGACCTTGCGCTGCGTGTACGTGGGGTTGACCACGAACTGGCCGTCGACCAGGCCGACACGCACGCCGGCAATTGTCTTCTCGAAGGGGATCGACGAAATCGCGAGCGCCGCCGAGGCGCCCGTGATCGCCAGCACGTCCGAATCGTTTTCCGTATCGGCGGAAATCAGCATGCCGACAATCTGCGTTTCGTACGTCCACCCGGCAGGGAAGAGCGGACGAAGCGGACGATCGATCAGGCGGCAGGTGAGGGTTTCCTTGTCGGCGGGCTTGCCTTCACGCTTGAAGAAGCCGCCGGGGATCTTGCCCGAGGCGTAGGTGGATTCGCGGTAGTCCACCGTCAGGGGCAGGAAGTCGATGCCCTCGCGCGCGCTGGCCGCGCGGCAGGCGGTGACCAGCACCATGGTGTCACCCTGGCGGATGATGATGGCGCCATCGGCCTGCTTGGCCAGCTTGCCGGTCTCGATCGACAGGGTCGACGAGCCGATCGTCAATTCTCTTCGGTACATGTGTCTTGTCCTTCTTCTCTCTACTGGTGCTTGTGGTGCGTGCGCGGGAGGCTACTTGCGGATGCCGAGGCGCTTGATCAGCTCGAGGTACCGATCAGCATCCTTGCGCTTCACGTAGTCCAGCAGACGACGACGCTGGCCGACCAGCTTGAGCAGGCCGCGGCGTGAGTGGTGGTCCTTCGCGTGCGTCTTGAAATGTTCGGTGAGGTAGGTGATGCGTTCAGAAAGAATGGCGACCTGAACTTCGGGGGAACCGGTGTCGCCTTCGTGGGTCTTGTAGGTGGTGATGACTTCTGTCTTACGGTCTTTGGTGAGCACGATCGATCGTCCTTCCACGAGCGCCCCAGAGTGCACGGAAGTGTGCAGGACCAGAACGCCGTAACTCTTACGCCAACAAAGGGTTAATTGTAGCCCGGCTACCCGAGCACTGTCGAGGGCTGGAGCATGCCGCCGCGCAGGTCGGCCAGAGCGACGAGGGCGCCGTGTCCGTCGAGCAGGCGGATTTTCTGGAGCGTGGCCGAGGCCGGAACCCACGGTCCTTCAATCAGTTGCGGGCCTATGGGGTTGCCGTGCCGGACCTTGATCAGGCCGGCTTCCGAGACCTGAACAGCCGGCAGGTCGGCCAGCGCCTCGGCCATCGGGGTCAGGTGGGCTTCCACCTCCGGGCCCAGACGCTCGGCCTCGGCCAGCGGGAGGGCCCGCGCCACGTCGAACGGGCCGGATCGGGTGCGGCGCAGGGCATCGAGGTGGGCGGGGCAGCCAAGGGCGTCGCCCAGGTCGCGGGCGAGCGACCGCACATAAAACCCGGCTGAAACGGACACACGAATACGGAGCAGGGCGCCCTCGCGGGCCAGCCAGGACCACTCGTGCAGCGCCACGGACGCCCGCTTCAGGTCCATGGGTTTGTTCTGACGCGCAAGGTCGTACGCCCGCTGACCATCCACGCTTTTGGCGGAATACCTGGGAGGCAACTGTTCAAACGGGCCGACCGTCGCGTCGAGCGCCGCCCGAATCGCATCGTCTGAGACAACCCGCCCATCTTCCCAACCACCCACCTGCCCATCCGCCCATCCGCCCATCTCGATGGGCTCCCCAGCTGCGTCGTCCGTGGTCGTGGCAAAGCCGAAGCGGATAGTGGCGTCGTAGGCCTTGGTGTGTCCGGTGAGCAGTGTGGCGATGCGCGTCGCGCGGCCGAGCATCAGGACGAGCAGGCCGGTGGCTCGAGGGTCGAGCGTGCCCGCGTGGCCGATCGAGCGCTCACCACTGACACGGCGCATCCGGGCCACGACGTCGTGCGACGTCGGGCCGGATGGCTTGTCGATAAGGAGGACTCCGGTCAGCTTACGAAACCGCTTTGCGCAGGGCCGCAACCTTGTCGGTGCGTTCCCAGGTGATCGCGCTGATGTCGTCGGTTTTGCCGAAGTGGCCGTAGTTGGTCGTCTTCGAGTAGATCGGGCGCAGCAGCTTCAGCGTCTGGATGATGGCGGCCGGCTTGAAGTCGAACACCTTGCTGACGGCGTGCAGAATCGCGGCGTCCGAGATGTTGCCGGTGCCCATCGTGTCGATGTGCACGCTGACGGGATCCGGATAGCCGATCGCATACGCGAACTGCACTTCACATTTGTCGGCGAGTCCGGCGGCGACGACGTTCTTGGCGACGTAGCGGCCCATGTAGGCCGCGGAGCGGTCCACCTTGGACGGGTCCTTGCCCGAGAATGCGCCACCACCGTGCCGGCCCATGCCGCCGTAGGTGTCGACGATGATCTTGCGGCCGGTGAGGCCGGAGTCCCCGTGTGGCCCCCCCACGACAAACTTGCCGGTCGGGTTGATGAGGAACTCGGTCTTCTTGTTCAGCATCCCCTTCGGCAGCACCTTGCGGATGATCTCGTTGATGCAGAAGTCTTCGATCGTCTTGTGCCGCACGGCCTCGGTGTGCTGCGTCGAGATGACGACGTTGGTGATTTCGGTGGGGACGCCGTCCACGTAGCGCACCGAGACCTGGCTCTTCGCGTCGGGGCGGAGCCACGCGACCTTGCCGGCCTTGCGCACCTTCGAGAGGTGCCGGCCGAGACGGTGGGCGAACATGATCGGGGCCGGCATGAGTTCCGGCGTTTCGTTGCTGGAGTAGCCGAACATCAGGCCCTGATCGCCGGCGCCCTGTTCGGCCTTCTTCTTGCCTTCAGCCGCGACCGCGTCCACGCCCTGACTGATGTCGGGGCTCTGGGTGGTCAGCAGGTTGGTGATGAACACCTTGTCCGCATGAAACACGTCGTCATCGTTCACGTACCCGATGCCGCGAATCGCCTTGCGGATGACCTCGTTGTAGTCGAACTTCGCCTTGGTGGTGATTTCACCGGCGATGACGACCTGGTTGCTCTTGACCAGGGTTTCACAGGCCACACGGCTGCGCTTGTCCTGCGTCAGGCACGCGTCCAGGATCGCGTCGGAAATGGTGTCGGCAACTTTGTCGGGATGGCCTTCACCGACGGACTCGGACGAGAAGATATATTCACTCATAGCCGGAAAAGGCTATCACAGGGGCCCCGGTCCTACTCCTCGGTCTTCCAATGCCCGGGTGCGGTCGTCCCGGTGGGCGCCCGCTGGCCGGTCAGGTGGGCCACGATCTGGCGCGCGTGAAAGCGCCCGTTCTCGATGAACCAGCGTCCGGTGTTCAGCCCGCCACAGACGGTGCCCGCGATATAGACGCCCGGGCGGGTGGTCTCGAACGTCGCCGGATCACATACCGGGGTCTGCGCCCCGTCGTCGGCAAGCGCGATCCCGAGGCGCTGCAGGAACGCGAAGTCCGGCTGATAGCCGGTCATCGCCAGCACCCAGTCGTTCGGAATCTCGAGGAGTCCCCCGGGGCCGCGCACCACCAGCGACGTCTGGCGAATTTCCTCGACCACCGTGCTGAAGTGTGCGGTGATGCTGCCTTCCTTGATGCGGTTCTCGAGGTCGGGACGAATCCAGTATTTGATGCGATCCGAGAGCGCCGGACCGCGTACGACCAGCGTGACGGATGCGCCGTGCCGATGGCAATCGAGCGCCGCCTTCGCCGCCGAGTTCCTCGCGCCGATCACGGCGACGTGCTGGTGCGCATACGGAAAGGCCTCGCGATAGTAGTGGGTGACTTTCGGCAGGTCGGCGCCGGGCACGGTCAGCCGATTGGGATGATCGAAGAAGCCGGTGGCGACCACCAGATGCCGGGCGTGGTGGGTGCCGCGGCTGGTGGTGATTGTAAACGCGCCGCGGGTGCCTTCCAGGCCGAGCATCGTCTCGTACAGCCGCAGGTCGAGCGCTTCACGTGCGGCGACCATGCGGTAGTACTCGAGTGCATTTTCACGCGTGGGTTTGTAGCCCGTGACAGGAAACGGGTGGTCGCCGATCTCGATCAGGTCCGGCGTCGAAAAAAACTCCATGCGGGCGGGGTAGCCGAGGATGGAGTTGGTGAGGGCGCCTTTGTCGAGCACCCTGGCGGTGAGTCCGTGCCGCTGGGCTTCAATGGCGCAGGCGAGCCCAACCGGGCCGGCACCAACGACGAGAAGATCGACCATCCGCGAATTGTACCGGACCGGCGACCGCCCCTTCGGACTGGTAGGATGTTCCGGGCATGAACGTCTTCGAGCGATACCTGAGTCTGTGGGTGGTGGTGTGCATGGTGGCCGGGGTCGGCCTCGGGATGGCGGCACCGGCGTTCATGGATGGCCTTCGCAGCCTGGAGTTCGGCGAGGGGAGTCAGATCAATGCGCCGATTGCCGTGCTCATCTGGCTGATGATCACGCCGATGATGATGAAGGTGGACTTCGGCGCGATCCGCAACGTCGGCCGCCGGCCTGTGGGGCTGTTCGTCACACTCTTCGTCAACTGGCTGGTCAAGCCGTTCTCCATGGCGCTGATTGCCTGGGTGTTCTTCCGCGTCCTCTTCAGTCCATGGATTCCCGCCACCGACGCGGACCAGTACATCGCCGGCCTCATCATTCTCGCCGCGGCCCCGTGCACCGCGATGGTGTTTGTGTGGAGCCATCTGTCGGATGGCGACCCCGCGTACACCCTCGTGCAGGTCTCGGTGAACGACCTGATCATGCTGATCCTCTTTGCGCCGATTGTCCGCCTCCTGGTCGCCGGTGCGTCGTCACTCCACGTGCCGTTTCAGGTGCTGCTGTACTCGGTGCTCGTGTTCATTGTGATTCCGCTCAGTGCCGGGGTGCTGCTGCGCGCCTGGCTCGTGAAGTCCCGGGGGCGCGCGTGGTTCGAGCAGACACTGCTGCCGCAGTTTGCGCCGGTGAGCATGCTGGCGCTGCTGGCGACGCTGGTCCTGATCTTTGCGTTCCAGGCCGGCAATATCCTCGGCAAGCCGCTGCATGTGGCGCTGATCGCCGTGCCGATTCTGATCCAGGTGTACTTCAACTCCTCGCTGACGTACATGCTGATGCGCTGGCTCAAGGTGGAATACGCCGTGGCTGCGCCCGGGGCGCTCATCGGCGCGAGCAACTTCTTTGAGCTGGCGGTGGCGACGGCGATCGCCCTGTTCGGACCTGAATCCGGTGCGGCGCTCGCGACGGTGGTCGGTGTGCTGATTGAAGTGCCGGTGATGTTGTCCGTGTGCGCGTTCTGCGTGCGGACCAAACACTGGTTCCCGGCGCCGGCGCCGGGGGCCTAACCCTCGCGTCCGGCGGCTGCGGCGGTGTACGGCTGCAGCGCCTCGCGCATCGCCGCCGCCGTCACCCGGAAATGTGACGCGTGCCACACCACGCGGCCGTCGACGACGAGCAGGACCTGCGGCGATTCGTGGCGAACGCCGAGCGTGGCCTCAATCGTCCGCGAGACGTCACGCGCCTGCTGCACCCGAAGCAGATACACGGCCGCGCCGACTGGGGCGCCGTCCACGAACGCCTGCATCTCTTCCATGGCCATCGCGCTCGTGCCGCACGTCAGACTGTGTTTATAAATCACCACCGGCCGGGTGGCCGACTGCGCCAGAGCCGCCTGCCAGGCGCCGATCGAATCGAGGTCACGAAACATCGCGTTCCATTGTCCGCCATACCGAGACTCCCTGCACCAACATTGTAATTAATCTCTGGTCGGCGATAATGGCGAATGACGATGAATTGTCGTCGTCCTCTCTTTCACTCTGGAGTCCGTCTATGAAACCGAACCTGAAGTCCGCCGTCGTCGCCTTGTGCCTCGCGGTCGTCGCCCTCGCGTCTATGACCCTGCAGGCCACCCAGCAGCGCCGCAATCTCGATTTCACGCTGGTCAACCGGACCGGCCTGACCATCATGGAGGTCTACCTCAGCCCGACCAACTCCGACGAATGGGGCGAGGACGTGATGGGCAAGGATGTACTGGCAAACCGGGAAAAGGTGGACATCGTGTTCTCCAGCACCGAAACCGAATGCAACTGGGACCTCAAGGTCGTTGACGAAGACGACGACTCGATCGAGTGGACCAAGCTCAATCTGTGCACGGCGTCGGAGATCACGCTGATGTACGAGGGCAAGAAGCCCACTGCGATCATTAAGTAGGACGGCACCACGTTGTGGTCCAATGGCCCCGATGGCTGACGAATGGGTCAACGTCGGGGCCGCTGAAACGCTCAAGGCAAAGCCGCTCCACCAGATTCTGGTGGGGCGGACGCGCCTGGCGGTGTCGTTCGCCAACGGCATGTTCGGCGTCGTCTCTGGCGTCTGCAATCACGCTTCATCACGTGCCCGTGGCACGCGTGGAAGTTTCATCGCGCGACAGGCGTGGGTGAGCCGGGGTTTGAAGCGGATGGCATTCCACGGTACGAGAGTGAGGTCAGGGACGGCTCCCTCTGGGTGAATCTCGCGAGTGCCACCAAGCGCGAGAAGGTCCCGCACGCCGCGCACCCGCCATCGTCCACTGGGCGGATGTGATTCTGGTGGCGACGCCCATCAGATCACGATTCGAAACAAACAGCTGATCCGGAACACGGTGGCGGCGATGATCATCACCGGGGGGCAGGACAACGTGCAGGCGGTGGCCGGGCAACTCCTCGGCTTTTTTGCCGAGATCGGATGCACGTTTCCGCCGTTTCCGGACGTCGCGCATTCACGAGGGTCGACCGCAGAAGACATGGACGCGAACGTGACGCAGGTCGCGACCGCCGACCTCGACCCGCTGGTGCAGGGCGGCCGGAAAGCCCACAAACTCTAGAGCTGGGCTCCGAGGGCAAGTACGACGGCCTGAGTCACTGCCGTTCTGGACCCTGGAATCGAACACGCCGCCGCATTGATGTGGCCGCCGCCGCTGAACTGCACGGCCACCGACCGCACACTGACATCACCCTTTGACCGCATGCTGACGCGGTACTGGGTGTCGGTCTGCTTGCGCACGAGCGCGACGGCCAGCACTTCCTTCGCGCCGAGCGGCAGGTTGACCAGCCCGTCGGTGTCGTCCGAGGTCGCGCCGCATGCCGCGAGGAGTTCGTCGTCGTAATACAGCACCGCGAGACGGCCGCCGTGATGCAGTTCCATGGCATTCAGCAGGGCGCCCGTCAGGCGAATCCGGCCGATGGAAAAGCTGTCAAAAATCTCGCGGGACAGTCGCGCAGGCGCGACGCCGGTGGCGGCAATCCGCGCGCAGATCCTGAACGTGCGCTCAGAGATAGGGCCGTGCCGGAATCCACCGGTGTCAGTGGCGATGCCGAGATACAGATGCGATGCGATGGCCTGCGTCCAGGGCACGTCGAGGACGTCGATGACGTCGGCCACCATCTCCGCGCAGGCGGCCGCTGCTCCGTCGAACCAGTTCACGCTGCCGAACATCGTATTGCCGATGTGGTGATCGATGTTGATGACGGTGGGGCGCTCGAGTCCGGCGACTTCGGGGCGTGTCAGATCGCCGCACTCCATGACGATGGTGGCTTCCGCGTCCGGGGGCACGCCGTCAAGGGCGGGCACGGCGTCAGCCACGATGATGCGCTCCGTTCCCGGAAATCCGGCGTAGGCACCCGGGACGGCGTCCTTGTTGACCAGGCGGACGCGTTTGCCGAGGGCATCCAGGGCAAAGGCCATGGCCAGCTGCGATCCGATGGCGTCGCCGTCAGGCCGGGCGTGTGAGGTCAGCAGGAAGGCGTCGTGTGCGCGGATGGCGGCGGCGACGTCAAGGACCGAACCGCTCATTGCTTGTCGTCGTCCGCCGGGTCGGCGTCCGGGTGCGGCTCACGCTCGTCGCGTTCCTTCTTGAGGTCGAGCAGGATCTGCTCGATGCGATCCTGGTGCGCGATGGCTTCGTCGTAGAAAAACTGCAGCTCGGGCACACGCCGCAGGCGTATCCGTGACCCGATCTGCCGGCGCAGGTACGGCATCGCCCGCTCGAGCGCCTTCTGGGTGTCCGTGCGCTGCTTGTCGTCCCCCATGACGGTGTAGAGCACACGCGCCAGTTGCAGGTCGGGCGTGACCTTCACACGCGTGAGCGTGAGAAAGCCGATGCCCGGGTCGTGCACCTGCTGGGCAATGATCTGGCTCAGCTCCTGCCGGATTTGTTCGCCGACACGATCGGGCCGTGAGCCTTGCGCCATGGGTTTAGAACACCGCCGCGATCTTCTGGATGTGGAAGACCTCGATCATGTCGCCGACTTCGATGTCGTTGTACTTGTCGAGGCTGATGCCGCACTCCATGCCCGACTTGACTTCGCTGACATCGTCCTTGAACCGGCGCAGCGAACTGATGCGGCCCGTCCACAGGACCTTGCCGTCGCGGAGCAGACGCGCCTGCGCGTCCCCCGCGCGGGTGATCTTGCCTTCGGTGACCATGCACCCGGCGACGGTGCCGGCCTTGGGCGTCGAGAACGTCGCCTGCACCGCCGCTGCGCCGATGCGCGCTTCCCGGAGCGTGGGTTCGAGCAGGCCCGTCATCGCCTTCGTGATTTCGTCGGTCACGTGGTAGATGACCGAGTGCTGGCGAATCTCGACCTCTTCCCGTTCGGCCACTTCCGCCGCGTTGCGGTCGGGCTTGACGTTGAAGCCGATGATGACGGCGTCGGACGCCGTGGCCAGCAACACGTCGGATTCGTTGATGGCGCCGACGCCGGTGTGGATGATGCGCACCTTGACACGATCGTCGGAGAGTTTCGCCAGCGTGTCCGCCAGCACTTCCGCCGAGCCCTGCACGTCCGCCTTGATGATGATGGCGAGTTCCTTGAGGCTGCCCTCCGCCATCTGCTGCTGCAGCGATTCCAGCGTGAGGCGTGAGCCACGTGCGCCGAGCGCCTTGGCCTTCGCCTGCGTCTGCCGGTAGGTGACAATCTGACGCGCCTTGAGCGAGTCGTCCACGACCTGCAGGATGTCGCCGGGGGAGGGGAGCGCCGACAGGCCGAGAATTTCGACCGGTGTGGACGGCCCCGCCGACTTGATCTTGCGGCCGAGGTGATCAAACAACGCACGGACCTTACCGTCCACGGTGCCCGCGATAAACAGATCGCCTTCCCGGATGGTGCCGTCCTGGATCAGGACGGTGGCCACCGGGCCGCGGCCCTTGTCGAGTTTCGCTTCGAGCACGGTGCCCTGGCCCATGCGGGTCGGATTGGCCTTGTGGGTGCCGATGTCCGCCACCAGCAGGATCATCTCGAGCAGCTGATCGAGGTTCGTCTGCTGCTTCGCGGACACTTCCACCGTCACCGTGGTGCCGCCCCATTCTTCCGGCTGCAGACCCAGCTCCGACAACTCGCGCTTCACGCGCTCGGGGTTCGCCCCGGGCACGTCGATCTTGTTGACCGCCACGATGATCGGCACGTTCGCCGCCTTCGCGTGGTCGATGGCTTCCTTCGTCTGCGGCATGACGCCGTCATCGGCCGCCACGACGAGGATGACAATGTCGGTGACCTTGGCGCCGCGGGCGCGCATCATCGTGAACGCCGCATGGCCGGGCGTGTCGAGGAACACGACGCGGCGCGTGTTGACGTCCACCGAGTAGGCGCCGATGTGCTGCGTGATGCCGCCGGCTTCGCCCTGCGCGACCTTGGCCTTGCGGATCGCATCGAGCAGCGTCGTCTTGCCGTGGTCAACGTGCCCCATGACGGTGACAACCGGCGCGCGTTCGACCATGTCTTCCGGCTTCGACGCGGTGGTCTCAACGTCCACCACTTCTTCCTCGAACGAGCGGATGAGCACCTCGGCGCCGAAGTCGCGCGACACCAGCTGCGCGGTGTCGGCATCGAGCGTCGAGTTGATGGTCATCATCATGCGACGGTCCATCAGCTTCTTGAGGACGTCCTTCGCCTTGACCTCGAGTTTGTCCGCGAGGTCCTTGACCGTCATGCCCTCGGCGAGGGTGATGAGTTTGGTGATCGGCGGCAGTTCCATCGCCAGCGGCGCGGCCGAGGGCCGATCGTCACGACGGGGACCACTCCGCGACCGCGGGCCCGAGTAGGCCGGGCGGTAGGTGGACTGCCCGGGGCGCTGCTGGCCGAAGGGCGGCCGGCTGCCGGGGGCGCCGGACGGCTGACCGGGGCGCACGGGCTGGGACGGCAGTGGACGCGGACCGCCAAGCGGCGGACGCGGACCTGCGGGGATCGGGCGACCCGTCATCCCGGGACGCATCGCGGTGCCGGGCGCCGCGGGACGCGTCGGGGCCGGGGCCGAGACCGTCGGGCGGACCACGGGGCGCGCCGGCACGGGCCGCGCCGCAGGGGCTTCGCCCGTGAGAGGATCTTCGATGCGCAGACGCCGCGACGGCGGCACCACGCGACCGGGACGAATGATCGGTTTGGTGACCGGGCTGATCGCCGGTGGTGCCGGCGGCGCCGCCGGTGCCACTGGCGGGGCCGCGGCTGGAGCTACGCGTGCCGCTGGAGGGACCGGCACGGTCGCGGTCGGCGCCGGGCGCGCCGCAACGGGCGGCGGCTCGGTCTCGACGTTCAGTCTGCCGCGTGGCGCAATGGTGCGGGGCGCAGGGGCCGGTGTCGGGGCAGGCGCAGCCACTGGTGCCGGCTCCACGGCGGGGGCCGCGTGTTCAACCGCCGGTTCGGCCACTTCGGCAACAGGAGCCGTCGCGACGGCTTCGTCCGCCGGTGCGGGAGCCTCAACGGCAGGGGCGGGCTCGGCCCCGGCGTCATGAACCGCTTCGTGGGTGTCCTCGGCGTGTCCCGCCGCCGGTTTGACCGTCTTGATCAGGCGCGGGCGCAGCGCCGGAGCGGCAGGCTTCGGCGGCTCAACCGCTTTGCCGACTTTGGCCCCCGCCTTGACTGCACCCTTCTTGGGCGGCGCCGGGGCATCCGCGAAGAGGGCGGTTGGCGGCGGCAACGCGATGCGGCGCTTGCGCGCCTCGCGTTCGACAAACTGCCGCGCAACGATTTCCTCGACGGAACTCGAGGCACTTTTCACCTCGATGCCGGTCTCGCTCTTGAGCAGGCTCATCGCTTCCTGGCTCGACAGGCCCAGGAGCTCAGCGACTTTGTAAATCCGGACAGTGGCCAAACGCTACCTCACTCCTATTCGGTCATCGTCGCGGGACCCGCAGCTGCGAGCACCGCCTCGACCGTTTCCGCATCGAACCCGGGAATCGCGGCCAGCGCCTCGGCACCCGCCTCGCGAATCTTGTCGGCCGACGTGTACCCCGCGGCTTTCAGCTGCGAGATGACTTCGTCGTGAATGTCGGGCAACATCAGCGGCGCCTCCGCCTCGCTGGTCTCGCCGAACTCAAGGCCGGCCAGCTGCAGCTCGACTTCCTTCTTCTTGTCTTCGTCGCTCTTGATGTCGATCTTCCAGCCGGTCAGCTTCGCGGCGAGCCGGACGTTCTGGCCCTTCTTGCCGATAGCCAGTGAGAGCTGCCGATCTTCGACCAGCACTTCCATCACACGCGCCTCGTCATCGACGATCGTGACGCGCTGGACCCGGGCGGGGCTGAGGGCCTTCGTGACGAAGTCGACCGGATCTTCCGACCACTCAACAATGTCGATCTTTTCGCCGCGGAGTTCACGGATGATTGCCTGCACGCGCGTGCCGCGCATGCCGACGCAGGCGCCGACCGGATCCACATCCCGCTCGCGCGAGAACACCGCAACCTTCGCGCGGTCGCCGGCTTCACGCACACACCCGCGAATCATGACGGTGCCGTCGTAAATCTCCGGCACTTCCTGTTCGAAGAGTTTGATGAGCAATGCCGGATCCGTGCGCGAGAGCACGACCTGCGGGCCCTTGGCGTTGCGCGTCACGGTCTTGATGACCGCGCGCACCCGGTCGCCGATGGCGTAGTTTTCCGCGCGCGACTGTTCCTTGCGGGGAATCTGGCCTTCGACGCGGCCGATCTCCACGATCAGGTCGCCGCTTTCGAAGCGCTTGACGAGGGCGTTCACCACTTCGCCGACGCGCTGGCTGAATTCGCCGTGGATCTTCTCGCGTTCCGCTTCGCGCACCCGCTGGGCGATGACCTGCTTGGCCGTCTGCGCGGCAATGCGGCCGAGTTTGTCGGTTTCCTTCGGAAACTCGATTTCCATCCCGGCTTCGGCTTCCTCGCCGTATTCCGCCTGGGCATCAGCCAGGGCGATTTCGCGGTGCGGGTCGGCGACCGCTTCCACAATCTGCTTCACCGCGTAGAGTTCCACGAGCCCGGTGTCGAGGTTGAACCGCGTGCGCAGATCTTCTTCTTCCTTGAAGACTTTGCGCGCGGCCGCGAGATACGCGTCCTCAATCGCTCCGACGACGATGGACGGGTCGATGCCCTTGTCCTTCGCCACCACGTCAATCATCTGCTGCAGTTCGGTCGCCATAATCTAGAACTCCACGTCCAGCCGGGCGCGTTTGACCGCCGCCACCGGCACCCGGTGTGTCCGCCGGCCTTCCGCCAGCAACACCGATCCTTCGTCCACTCCCGTGATCCGGCCCGAGAAACTCGTCTGACCGTCCACCGGCGTCAACGTCACAATCTTCGCGAGACGTCCGGCGAACCGCCGGTAGTCGTCTTCGCCTCGTAACGGTCGATCCAACCCCGGCGAGGACACTTCCAAGGTGTAGGCCTTGTCGAGCGCCGCCGCGAGATCGTCTTCCACGTCGAGCAGGGCACTCAGGTCGTGACTGACCTTCTGGCAATCCCCGATCCCGACCGCGTCGCCGGGCTGTTCGGGGCCCTTCGACACGTGCCATGGCCGATCAACCATCACCCGCAACACCCAGCCGATGGATTCGCGCCGGAACTGAAGATCAAAGATCGTCAGTCCGTGGCTTTCGGCCACGCGTTGTGCCGCTTCGCGCACACGGTCGACGGCTTGCTCGCGGGTCGTAGCCACGTCGGGGTCCTGCAGGTTGCCGGAGCGGGAAAAAGGGGCCTAAAAACAGAAAAAGTGGGCACGGGCCCACTTACCACCGCATTCCAGCTACGAGCACCGGTAAGTATACACCGCCGGCGGGTTCCTGGTTCATCGGTTCATGGTTCAGGGGCTACCAACCGCCCAGTCACCCAGTGGCCCAGCCGCTCAGTTCATGAAGGTGCAGGCGGTGGCCGGTGTCCCCGGGGGCGCGGCGATAGCCGCTGAGACCAGGTCGGCCAGATGCCGGTAGCCGGCGTCATTCGGGTGGAAGCCGTCGGACGAGTAGTGCCCGGGGTCGTACATCGGGGCCTGACACATGAGGTCGATGACGAGGACGTTCGCGGACCGGGTGGCGTTCATGGCGGCCGAGTAGCCCACCGCAAGCCGGCGCATCCACTCCCGCTCGGTGGCAGTGAGCCCGGTGGCATAGGGCAGCCGGGACAGGTTGGGCAGGTTCAGCACAATGACCTTGGCGGTTGTGGCCCGGGCCCGGATGCCGGAGACCAGATCCTGGAATTCCTGCGCGAAGGACGCGATCTGGGTGGTGATGTACGCATCCACATTGCCATTGGCCTGGCCGGCCTTGACGGCGGCCGCGACGACGTTGACGTCATTCCCGCCGGCAAACAGGGTCACAAGCGTGGAGGCCCTCGGGACAAACGGCATTTGACCGTCAATGAAATTGGTCACCGGGTCCCGCCCGACGGCCTTGCCCAGGTCCATCAACCGGCGGCTGACGACCGCCCCGGGAATGCCCAGGTTGGTGTCCGAAAAATCCGGATGGGCCGATTTCAGGCGCCGGCTGACGGTCTGGACGTAGCCCGTCCCGTCCGGACACGCGGCAAACGGCTGGCAGACCACGGAGCCCCCGTAGCCAATGGCGTCACTGGCACCCACGGCCGAATACCGCACCGCGCCAACCGGCAGCCCCGGCTCGGTGGGGGTCTTCAAGGCCTCGCAGGCGCTCAGTGTGGCGGCCAACAGCAGCGCAAGAACAGGTCGCAGAAGGCGATGCACCATGGTCCTCTCGGTTGTTGGGGGGCACCCCATTATAAGAAAAAGACGTCGGGAGGTTTTTTTCACGAAAAAGCCTCCCGACGTCTGTTTCTTGTCAACTGCGGTTCACCATAAACGTCGCGGTCTGGTCGAAAAAACTCCGCAACGTGTCGGTAATGTCGGCCGGCAAGGCGGCCTGGTCGAGCGCACTGGACATGAGCTGCATCCAGCGGTCGCGCGCCGCCTGGTCGATCGCAAACGGCGCGTGGCGCTGACGCAGCCGCGGGTGCCCGCGCTGCTGAATATAGCGATCCGGCCCGCCAAACCGGCCGATCAGGAAGTCCCGGAGCCTCGCTTCCGCGCCGGCCATGTCGTCGGGCGGATACATCGGACCCAGGATGTCGTCGTCGGGAACCTGCGCATAAAACGCCCGCACCAGGCGTGCAAAGCCGTCCTCGCCGATGCGGCTGTAAATTTGGAGTTCACCAATCTGCATTTTTGTTGTCCAAGAGAAGGAAAAAGACGTCGGGAGGCTTTTCAACGAAAAAGCCTCCCGACGTCTTTTCTAGATGGGGGTGACGACGAGGTCGTAGCCGCGGGCGCCGGTGATGGTGGCGTCCACCAGGGAGCCGGGGACCAGCGTCGCCGGGTCGCACTGGTCAAAGACCACGAGCGCGTCGATGTCGGGCGCCTGGCCTTCGAGGCGGCCCAGCACGACCAGGTCGGAGTCCGGCGACGGCCCGTCGACCATGACACGGACAGTCTGGCCCTTCCGGGCCTTCATCCGCGCGGCCACGATTTGCTTCTGCAGCTTCATCACACGGTCGCGCCGCGCCTTCTTCTCGGCCGCCGGGACGTCATCGACCATCTCGAATGCGCGCGTGTCTTCCTCGTGCGAATACGTGAACACCCCGACGTGATCGAAGTTGGTGTCGCGCACAAACGACAGCAGTTGCTCAACATCCTGCTCGGTCTCCCCAGGGAAACCGACGATGAAGGTCGTACGAAGGGTGACATCGGGCAGGAACCGCCGGATCCGCGCGAGCAATTTGTCGTAGCTGTCGCGATTGCCGGGGCGTCGCATGCGGCGCAACACATCCGCCGACGCGTGCTGCAGCGGCAGGTCGATATAGCGGCAGACCTTTGGGCACTCCGCCATCGCCTGCAACACGTCGTCGGTAATCGTCGTGGGGTAGAGGTAGAGCAACCGGATCCAGGCGAGGCCTTCGACCTCGTTCAGACGCCGGAGCAACTCGGCGAGGGCTCCACGTCTGCCCTTGTCGATCCCGAAGAATGTTGTGTCCTGCGAAATCAGAAGCAGCTCGCGCACGCCGCGGGAGGCGAGTGATTCGGCCTCCTGCACAATCGCGTCGATGTCGCGGCTGCGATAACTGCCGCGCAAGGTCGGGATGATGCAGAACGCACACGTATAGTCGCAGCCTTCCGCGATCTTCACGTAGGCGAAATGTTTGGGGGTGGTCTGGACGCGCGGAGTGTCTGCGCCGTAGAGATAAGTAATCTGTGGTGCCGGGTGCTCAGTGCCGGTGGCTTCCGCTCGCGAGCGAAACAACCGCATCGGTGTCGGCTGTCCGGCGATCGCAGGCACGATGTCGGGGACCTCGCCGGTGCCGAGGCACACGTCGATTTCAGGAATTTCGGCTTGAAGCTGGTCGCGGTACCGCTCGGCCAGACAGCCCGTGACGATCAGCTTCTTGCACGACCCGTCGCGTTTGTACTGCGCCATCTCCAGGATGGCATCCACCGATTCCTCTTTCGCGTTGTCGATGAACGCACACGTGTTGACGACGATCACGTCCGCAGTGGACGCATCACTGGTCAACTCGTGACCGGCCGCCTGCGCCATGCCCAGCATGACCTCGCCATCGACGAGATTCTTCGGGCAGCCGAGCGATACAAAACCGATCTTCACGGGTACATCCGATACAGCATCCGGGGGTAGGGAATCGCTTCGCGCAGATGGTCGAGTCCGCAGATCCAGGACACGACGCGTTCGATGCCCATGCCGAAGCCGGCGTGCGGCACGCTGCCGAACCGGCGCAGGTCGAGATACCACTCGAACGCTTCCTGCGGCAGATTGTGCTCCTTGATGCGCTTCAACAGCAGGTCGAGGTCCTCGAGGCGCTGACCGCCGCCGATGATCTCCCCATATCCTTCCGGCGCGAGGATGTCGACCGACAGCGACACTTCAGGACGCCCGTCCATCGGCTTGAAATAAAACGCCTTGATTTCGCTCGGATACCCGGTGACCGCGACGGGGCCGTCAAAGTGCTCTGACAGCGCCGTTTCGTCAGGGCTTCCAAAGTCCCCGCCCCACTCAAACGGCAGCCCTTTACTCTTCAGCAACGTCACCGCATCGTCATACGTGATGCGCGCGAAGGGTTTCGCAATGCGTTCCAGCTTCGTGGTGTCCCGTTCAAGCACCTTCAACTCGCGCTGCTTCTTTTCGAGCACGCGCCCGACCACCGAGACGACGAGGCCCTGGGCGAGCTCAATGATGTCCTCGAGGTTGGCATACGCCACCTCGGGTTCCACCATCCAGAACTCCGTGAGATGGCGACGGGTCTTCGACTTCTCCGCGCGGAATGTCGGGCCGAAGCAGTACACGCGGCCGAGGGCCATCGCGTTCGCTTCGTTGTAGAGCTGACCGCTCTGCGTCAGATACGCCGTCGCGTCGTCGAAGTACTGCACCGGGAAAAGCGTGGTCGTGCCCTCGCAGGCGGACGGCGTGAAGATCGGCGTGTCGGCCAGCACAAAGCCGAGGTTGTTGAAGTAGTCGCGGACCGCGTCGATCACTTCGTGCCGGATGCGCAGGACGGCCTGCTGCCGCTGCGAACGAATCCACAGGTGGCGCCGGTCCATGAGGAAGTCCACGCCATGTTCCTTCGGCGTGATGGGGAAGTCGGTCGCCGCACTCACCAGTTCGAGGCCGGTGACATCCAGTTCGAAGCCGCCCGGGGCCCGGGCATCCGCGCGCGCGGCGCCGTGGACGATGATGGCGCTTTCCTGGGAGAGGTGGCCGGCCACTTCAAATGTGTCGTCGCCGACCTGGGCCTTCGACATGACGGCCTGGATGAACCCGGACCCGTCGCGCACCTGGAGGAAGTGAATCTTGCCGCTGGATCGGCGATTTGCCAGCCACCCCTTGATGGTGACCGGGGAGCCGACGTGCCTGGCGATGTCTTCGATGTAGACGTGCATCCCACCTAGTTTACGCCGGACCTGAAGGTCAGGTCTCCATTGGGTGGATTCAGCGGAATTCTTCGACGTACCGGGCCAGCAGGTCCCGCAGGGGAGCAAACCGCTCGTACTTGTGGAGCTGGGCCCGGGCGTAGCGAAGGGTTCTGGGGATGTACTGGATGTAAACCGTGTTCGACTTGGCGGTGGTCTGGTAGCCGAACGTGCCGAGCGCCTTGATGTTGCGCTGCAGGGCCATCTCGTCGAACCGACGGCGGAAGTCGGGGCCTTCCGCAGACCGGCCGGCCAGTGCCAGGAAGTAGGCGAGCAGTTCGTCCACGTCCTCCTCGGAGATATCGACGTACGAGTCCCGAAGCAGCGACACCAGGTCGTAGGTGTCGGGGCCCATCCGGGCGTCCTGGAAGTCGATGATCCACAGCTGCCCGTGCGCGAGCATCAGATTCCGGCTGTGGTAATCGCGGTGACACAACACCCGAGGCTCTGCCGCCAGTGTGGCCACGAGCGCTCCAAGCTCCGCGCGCAGCGCATCCCGATCCCCCGGTGCAAACTCCACGCCGCGAAACGCTTCAAGAAAGTGCTTGATGAAGAAGTCCATCTCCCACGTGAGCTTCTCGACGTCAAACGCGATGCCGTACGGCACGTACTTCGGACTTGCGAGCTCCCGGCCACGCCGCTGCATCGTCTCGATGAACCCCACCGCCTGGCGATAGAGGGCCGCGTGTTCCGCCGACGGCGCCGCCCCGACATGCGCCTGCATCGTGACATCGCCGAGGTCGCTCAGGGCGAGCACGCCGTGATCGGCCGCCTCACCGAGGATGGTCGGCACCGGCACGGGCATCGCGGCGAACAGCTCCGCGACGTTCACAAAGGGCAGCGACCCATAGTCAAACGGCGCCGCATTCACCGCCAGGACAAACGACCGTCCCTGCCTGGGGATGACCCGGAAGTACCGGCGGTCGGACGCATCGCCGGTCAGAGGCACGACGCGTGCGGACGTTTGTTTGGTGCGGTCGAGATAAATCTGGACGGGAGCGGGGAGCGCGCGAGACACGTGACTAGTGTACTCGCGCGCATTGAGGATTGAGGAGGGAGGATTGAGGATTGGCAATTGGAGGATTGCGGATTGTGTGATTGCGATTGAGGGATTGAGGGATTGAGGGATTGAGGGATTGAGGGATTGAGCGATGATTAAACGTGATGCTGCCTACGATTGTCTTGACCGCCGGACTTGGCACTCGTCTCGCGCCGCTGACGCGGATGCTGGCCA
>Ga0222714_10000950_pt1 | contig 32783 bp, 36 predicted proteins | sample C33_3DmetaG_FD_165048 | JGI IMG/M metagenome (GOLD analysis project Ga0222714, IMG submission 165048) | Estuarine water microbial communities from San Francisco Bay, California, United States - C33_3D | ecosystem: Environmental > Aquatic > Marine > Unclassified | place: USA: California... | reverse complement strand
AAAACATAAAAAAAGGCTATGAAATTAGCACGGGTGTATGGCTTTTAATTTACATTGCATACCTAATTTTTTAATTACCATAACAAAACAAAAACATGAAAAAACAAGAAAAGGCCGTTGAGGTTGCAGAAGCACCCATGGCAGAACAACCAAAACAATTAACCCCAATACAACGCTTTCAGCAAAACATAGAACAATACGAGCAAAGCGTTTTGCCTAACCTATTAAAAAAGCACAACATAGATGTTGCGCAGTTTAAGCAAATAGTATTAAGTGAAATTAAAAAGAACCCCAAGCTATTAGAGGCCTTTATTGCAAACCCCGCTAGTATGTTTAGTAGCATTTTAACGGGTGCAGAAATTGGCCTTATACCTAGCGATACCCTAGGTGAGTTTTACCTAATACCCCGCAAGGTAGACGGCAAACCAATGGTTACTCCTTTAATTGGATACAAGGGCCTTGTAAATATTTTATTACGCAGCGGTGAAATAACAAAAATACATACCGAGTGCGTTTACGAAGGTGAGGAGTTTACTCCAATTTATGGACTTGAACCTACCATTATACACAAACCTAATTTTGATTTACCACGCACTAGCGACCGCATTAAATTTGTTTACGCCGTAGCTAAAATGAAAAACGGTGAATACCAATTTGCAGTGCTATCGCGCACGGATATTAACAACATTAAGGGCCTATCGCGCTACGACAATGAACTTTACTTTAATGACAAAAAAGACCCAAACAAATGGATGGTGCGTAAAGTAGCCTTGGTGCAATTAAGCAAAATGCTACCAAAAGATTACTATGGCAAAAAGGCCGTAGAAATTGATAGCAACCTAGAAGGTGGCGCTACAATTGCTTGGGATGATGAACAAAAACAAGTTGTAATACTTAAAGAAAAAGCCACTACATACGGCGCTAAAAAACATGGCTCGGCACTAACCAACTTGCCTGAATTACCTGAATAAAACAAAAAGGCCCTTAACCTTTTCTACGGGCTAGGGGCCTTAATTGTTATAAACTACACATGAGTTTTGTAAAGGTAATAAACTTTTACATTTAAAAATTATTTGGGCAATATTTTAATAAAAGGTCTGCATCAAAATTACCTTGGTTTTCTTCTAGGTATAAATAGTAGTCAGCATATATTTCGCGCATTTGTTGCTCTGTATAAACTTCAAGCAGTTTACTACTTGGTGCAATGTCTTTGCTAGCTTTTTTGTGGTTTTCAAAATTATTTGGGTTGTCAATATCACCACTTTGTTTATGGGGCGCATCCATGGCATCACCATCATTCCAATTAAAACAATAGCTAGGTATGCAGTGCGTATCATTTTCGTTGAGTTCTTTATTATCGCGCATTTTGGTATACCAACCTAGGCCTTCGCTACCCGTTTCTAACAAATATCCATACTGACGTACTTTTTTAATATCGGCAATAACGCTTGCTTCCATTGTATTACGTACAAGGCGCAAATTATCACCACTATAAAAAAATGATTCTGCGGGCTTAAAACTAGGTAGCCCCGTAGCATGTATTTTATCAATGCCTTGGCGCATAAAGTGCGGTAAAAAAATATCATCATCATCCCAAGTAACAACATAATCACCCGTGGCCCATGTTAGAGCATCACGGCGTATTGCGCCTACATTTGAGTAAGCTTCATTAGTAACCGAATCTGTATTTGAATTTACTACTACAATATCACTACTAACATAAAAAGTACCATAATGGTCTATTGGGTTTTCTACATCTGTATTATATATTATTAGCTCTTTATTTGGATAATCTTGCGCTAAAAAACAATTCATGGCCCTTTCTACGCATTTAAAGCGTCTATAAGTGCACATTACTGCCGATACTTTTGGTAATTGATTAAATGTCATTGTATTCGTTTTTATGTTTATGTTGTTTTGTGTATTGGGTGGTTACGCGTTCGCCGCAATGTTCAATGTAATAGGCTTCTTCTTCGTCTAGGTTTTCAAGGTCTAGGTAAAAAGGTACATGCTTGCAAATAAAATCGGGCCGTGCTACGCGTAAAGATGTGTATGTGTTATCATTAATGTTACGCATCAAAGCGAACGTAGTATCGGTATCGGCTTTATAAATTTCAGGCTCTACTTCTTCTAACCACCAACGGCCTTCGTTACGTATTACTTGGTTTTTGTACTTGTAATGGTCAGGCAAATCATTTATGGCAATTGCAAGTGCAATTTTATTCATTTCATATTTTTGCATTAAGCCATACATGTTCAATTGGTAGTAATAAGGTAGGTTTGGGTTTAGTTCTATATCACTATCGGTGTAAATAAAATACTTACCTATTTCTTTGTAAATACCCGTGCTCCAAAGTGCTAGGTGCCCTTCGTTTTGTAGGTAACGTATGTCTACTCTGTTTTCTATGGTTTTATACCAATCAATTAATGGTTGGTAGGTAGAATCATTATCTAGTATAATTACTTCTTGGCGCGGGTCTAGCCGTATAAGCTGCTCAACCATGTTTTTTGTTGTGGTTAAGCGGTTGCGGTTATTGATAATAACGGGGAATGGTAGCATTGGGCTATAAATAATCGTAGTTTACAAAATAGCCGTAATGGTCATCACCACATAGGTATTTCATTTGCGGGTAACGTTCTAGAAATAATTCTTTCGTAAGGTCAGGTTGGTGGTGCGTTTCGTGCACGTTGCCAAATTCTGCACCTTGCTCATAGTTGTATGGTACTGCTACCAAGCAAAGCTTATCTTTTGCCGTAATTTTTTCTATTAGGTTTTTGGCTTGTATGTAGGTCATGTGTTCTAGTACATCACCCATAATTAAATAATCATACTCGTCAAAATCAGTATCTAAAATATCACCAATAATTAGCTTCTTGTAAATACCACGTAGGTTAAACATTTCCACATAATTAGGGAATATTTCTATCCCGTCAATGTTGGGGTACATATCACCAAGTAAATTAGCATACGTGCCGCATCCAGCACCCACGTCTAATATTTTTGAACTTGTTTTTACATTGGTAATAAAATGTTGTTTTACTACGTCTTTAAATAGGTTGTAAGAATACGGCATATATTTTGTTTTAAATTTTCCATTTATTTAACGGGCAAGCTTGCATACCTACGGGGGTAAATACCTTACCTTTTGTTGCGCAACCACACAATTTACAATAAGCTACACCAAGTGCACTTTCGCCCCATTGTTCACAACCCATACATGTAGCTAGGCGTACCTCTGCTACTTTTTTTTGTTCTTCCGTTGGGTTAATTGCCGCAGCGTAAGAAAGTATAATTTCTTTAATCTTGTTCATACAAAACAGAGGTTTTACCTATTTCTTTTACTAGTGTAAAATATTTATAACTACATGTGGTTTGGTCGTATGTTTCACCACTTTGTTGGTAAGGAAGTTCGTTTATATAATCGCCTTTAAAAAAATGTGTATCGGCTATTGCTTTGGTTACACCCGCATTGTGCATTATGTAAGTTTCATCAAAACGGGCTATTGGCTCAGTAGCCCAACAAAAGTTCATTTCAGGTATTACGTTTGTGTTATACCCACGCATCCAAGCGTTCCATACAATTGCCCACATGTCGCTACACCAAATTTGTATTTCGTGGTGGGTTGGGTCTGCAATTTTCTTTTGTATGTTTAATGCCGTTATATCCTTAAATAATTTTTCGCAATCTTTTTCTACCTTGTTCCAAAATACCCAATCTACCTTTTTCATTATGTATTGAGCCCCGCCCGCTTGCAGTTGGCGTTCTTTTACAAGTTCGGGGTGTATACCCACAATCTTACACATAGCCTCTAAAACGTCATCACCTTTGCTTTTAACATAATCGTACCCTAGGTAACTTATAGTGTCGCTAACGTACCAATTAAGGTCATCTACGCATATACCCTTAATAAAGTCAGGGTACTTGGTAAAAATAATATCGCAATCATGGTAAAAAACGCATTCTTCTTCTAATTGCGGGTTTGCCTTAAAATGTTGCTTTAATATGTTGGGCCTGATTGATGAAATATAACTTATGGGGTGTTCTCGCGTATCAGGGTAATAAAAAAAGTCGGCAACGTCTTGGTAGCGCTGCTCGACCTTTTTAATATATTCTATTTTGTTTTCAAAATCAGAATCATTGGGGTTATAAGAAAATAAAATATCAACTTGGTTTTCAAGTTGTATACCTAAACTTTTAAAGTTTTGTAGCATTACCTCAATTTGCCACGCAAAGTATGGTATTGCGGGTTGTACGCACATAAACGTTATGTTCTTTGCTTTCATGGTTATTTTTTTTCTATTAATCGTTGCCAAATATAAAACCTTTCCACCAATATTAAAGTGGTGTACAAATAAGAATATTTGTTACTAAATAACTTAATGATGTTACGGGTGAAGTTATTATAGTATTATTAGTGGTTACGTTAATTGATGATGTATCTGACCAAACTATTAAGCATGAATCTATTTTTGTAGATTGTAACGTACTAATTGGTGTAATATCAGCACTTGCACCAAATGCAGTACCCGAAGCAATTGTAGCTATTTGTGTTGGGAATAAATTATTTGGTATTGTTTCCCCCGTAGTACAATTCGTAGAATCATAGGTATGACTCACCGTCTTGGTAACTTGAAATTCAATAGTTTCAGTTAATGTTGCTAGTGCACTTGCTTCTAACCTTATGTTAGAACCATTCGCAGCATAAGCTATCGACAATGTTGTTGGTGCCGCGGTTGTTGTAGTTGTGGTAGGTGGCAACGTTGTTGTTGTTGTCGTAGGCGCTATCGTTGTTGTCGTTGTTGTTGGCGCTTCCGTTGTTGTCGTTGTTGTTGGCGCTTCCGTTGTTGTTGTTGTTGTTGGCGCTTCCGTTGTTGTTGTTGTTGTTGGCGCTTCCGTAGTTGTTGTTGTCGTAGGCGCTTCCGTAGTTGTTGTTGTCGTAGGCGCTTCCGTAGTAGTTGTTGTGGTTGGCGCTAACGTAGTTGTTGTTGTGGTTGGCGCTTCCGTAGTAGTTGTTGTCGTAGGCGCTATCGTTGTTGTTGTCGTGGTAGGCGCTATCGTTGTTGTTGTTGTTGTTGTTGGCGCTATTGTTGTTGTCGTTGTTGTTACGGGCGCTGCGGTTGTTGTTGTTGTTGTTGGGGCCGCAGTTGTTGTTGTTGTTGTACCCGTAGCACAATCATTAATATCACCATACACATTTACATCATCTTGTGTATATAAAAAAGTATTACTGCTAATTGTTTCGGTACAAAAGAACCCAAAATTCAAAGCATTTAAAGCCGCTAACATAGCGGGTAATGTAGGTGTAAAATTAATAGTATATGTTTTACCACTTATAACAATGCTTAAAATACCACATGATATATTTAAGGTATTAATGTTCCAAGAATATTTTGTTAGTGCATTAATAGAATATACATTTTGCTTCATTATGGGTACATTAATGTTGCAATCCGTATTGTTTTGTACACTAAATTGTATGAGTTCTTTTCTCTTTTGCATAAATTATTCTTGGTCAATTAGGTAATTACAATAGTCATCAAAAAATTTAATGCCTTCTAATTTTTCTATGGTTTCAAAATTATCGTCAGCAAACCTATCAAAGAATCCTGCCATGTTTGCAATTAGTGCATACATTTTAAAATATATAATACTATTTGCATAAAGCGTAAAAGTTAATGAACTTGTATTATCAAATATAATTTGTTCAGGGTCTACGTTATCGTAATATAATGATGGTAAAAATTGGTATGGGTCGACTGTGAAGGGTAAATATGTTGATATTTGGTTACCATTTGCATCAAAGTCAGTGTAGAAAAATGGTTGGTTAATTTGTTGTAAAGTTGAACCCGATATATAAAAGAAAATAGCCCCATAGTTATAAGTACCAAGGCTATTAATAAGTTGATTATATGTAATTGTTGGCGTAACTACATTTAAACTAGGGTTTACACTTGTTACACTTGGTGGCACAACACTTACCATGGGTAATGTTGCCGTACTAGATGCTGATGGTAATAATGCCATTTTTATAATATTTTATTCCCTTTTAAGTCGCTTGCAAATAAATTGCCGCTACCTTTATCTTTTTGTACTCGTACGCCTAATTCTTTTGAAAATTCTTTATTCATATCACCTAAAAAGGATACTGACTCACCCGCACTTTCTGCATCTTCGTATGCTTTAAGTGCAATTGCTGCATTCTTTTTTTGTTCCTCGGTTGGTGCACTAACAGAACTTGGGGTGCTTTTTTTGCTCCCCGTAGACCCAATTGGTTTTAATTTTTTAAAAGCCCAATATACTAGTAACCCGCCGCCAAATATTAGTAAAGCCTTTTTTAAGTTGGTATTCATTATTTCGATTTTTTAACTATTAAATAAGTTGCTACCGCAGCAATGCCAAACGCAACTAAATAAAATGTACCACGTTTAAGGCCCATTACATAATCTTGTTGTAAGCGGTCTCTTTTACTTTGTGCAAGTACATCAAATGTAGAATTTGTTTCATCAGGGGTAATTACACCTTTTTTTGACAACAAATCGTTTATTAAATTTTGCAACTTTGTTTGGTTGTTCTTTAATACGCCTAATGCTGCATCACCATACTTACCTTGGTCTATTGACAATTTTACGTTGTCAAGTTCACTTTTTATGATACCAACCAAAGAATCCTTTTTTTCGGGTGTAAGGGTTTGCCCCTTTAAAACTTCTGCCATACTATTTATTTCGTTTTGCTAAAATAACTATAAATGCTAGAATACCAATAACGGCACCAACTGCACCTACCACTAAAAGTGTCTTTTTCGTTTTTTCTTTTTCAACTTGTATCTTACCCAAAGCATCAATACGTGAAGTATTTAGTTTGCCCAATGTTTCAGATAGTATTTCCTGACGTGCTTCTTCACTTTTTGCACCCATTAATAGCTTATTTAATGCTATTTTTTGGTCATAATCAAGTGCGGCAAGGTTTTGTTCGTACTTACGCCTTTTGTTTACGTCACCAATTGAATTAATTGATTGACCTATGGAAGCTACGGATTGCGCTACGGCGGCAATTGTCAATGGCATATTAGTTATATTTTAGGTGTATTTCTTCGTTTTTTTGTTCGTGTATTTTTAACCCGTTACGTAGTAAAAATCCAATTGCCCGCGTGTTTTTAGCCCACAAAGCGCATGTAAAATTATTTTGTAATTGATTGCAAACTTTATCAAACCAAGCGCCAACAACTTTTGCGTTGCGGTGCTCTATGTTTATAGCAAAGCTATATAAAAAATTGTAGGCCTTACATATAATAGAATAACCAATAACATCTCCATTATACACTAATTGGTATAAGTCCATTGGGTATTGGCTAATTGCATCTATTATTTTATCGTAGGTATCTTCAACACATTTATTTAAAGTAACACCTACAATGTGGTATTTTTCAATTAGTTCTATATCACCCTTAAAAGCACAAATAATTGCATTGTGCAATTGTAGATTGTTTTTTATGGGTTCAAAAACTAACATGGTTAGGCTTTTTTATAAATGTAAGCAATAATGCCTAGGGCAACTACGCCCATGATTGATGCTATAATAATGGTTTTGGTACGTTCTTGTTTTTCACCAAGGCCGTATTGTGCAACCAAAATGTCTATGCGTCGGTTTTGCAAATCAGTAAGGGTATCTTTAAGTATACGCAACCTTTCCGTTTCGCTATTAGTAGCCATCAATGCTTTGCTTAATGCAGCTTGTTGGTCAGCATTTAGTAAAGCTAAACTTTGTTCAAATTGGCGCCTTTGGTTAGCATCCTTAACACCACCTATTGCAGTAATTATTGTACCCGCAGCTTCAATCCCCATGGCAATAGCCATTGCGGTATCTGCGCCGCCTTGCCCTTGCCCGTTTGTGCTAGATTGTTCTCTTGACATGGTTATAATTTAAAAACCAAGTATTTTGTTAGTGTCAAACATTGGTACGTTTGTGCTTCCACTTGGTGCTGCTAATAATTTAGGTAGGTATTGCCCCCCTGACCATACAAAGCCACGTTTTGCAGCTATTGCATCAATTTCCGCCAAAGAGTCAACTTGTGTTTTGCCCGTTGCTGCTTTAAGTGCATTTTGGGTTTCGGTACCAAAATCACCATCTGCTCCAAACTTCGGTAATTTATCTTTACCAAGTGCTAATTGTAGCCTATAAACTAACGTACCTTTTGAACCTTTTTTAATTGGAAATTCTGCTTGGGTTGTACCGCTTGGCGTGCTGCCCGAACCACCGCTTGTGGTATCTACTTGGCCATCGCCCGTTAATACAGAAGGGGTTTTACGCATGCTACGTAAGATGTAAATTACGCCTATTACGCCTATGGTAATGGGTAACCAATACTTTTTTACTTTATTCATTACTAAATAATTTTTATAAAATTACCAATTATAATTAAAATGTATTGTTTTTTTAGTATTATTTTAAAAAAAAAGCTTATAACAATTAAGTTACAAGCCTTTTTACACCTAGGGGGGTTTAGGTTATTCTTTATCTTTTAGCCCGTATTTTATCCATCGGTACCAAATACGTTCATGTAAGTAGTATTGTACGGGCTTGTAAACTAGTTCTGCAAGGCCAAATGCGGCTCCAATTTTAACGCTATCGGTTACAAACCACATAATACCAAAACCTACCAAAGTGCTTATAATTCGGTAGCTTATTGTCTTTGCTATGTGCCGCTTAACCGATACTGCCATTATGTAATTGTTTTAATTGGTCACGTAATTTGGTAGCCGATATTTCTGCTATTTCGGGCGGTACTTGTAATTGTTCTACATTGTAACCAACATCACGCCCATAATATACGCCTTCTATGTCAGGTAAAACACGTACATCTAACATTCCTTGGTTTATCCATTTGCTTGTTTCAGCGTCATTAGTAAACATGTTAATAACTTCTTGTGGTGTGTACGGGTTTTTATTGTCGGTAGGTACATCACGCACCCAAACAAGAACGGGGATGCCTTCATCAATCTTTTTCTTAAATAGAAATTTGTGCCCCTTGTGCAGCGTCTGATATCGCCCTATGAAAAGCGCGTATTTTTTGTGTACATTGTTCAACATCATCAGTCGTTGTATTTAAGTTTAATAAATTAGGTGTATGAAGTTCGTTTGGCAATTCAAAATCTTTTACATGGTTTGCTTCACGGCCACGTTCACCTTGGTAGGTTAAGTGTACCCAAATTACTTGTTCAGGGTTTAATTGGTTTAAGTAATTGCGGGCTTCTGTAATAGGATAAACGGCGCTAACAATAACAACATGATATTGCTTATTTAAAAAAGTAGCAATATCGCTAATTCTATTAAGGTTTTTTATGCGGCCTTCTTTACTATAATCTTGGTTGTTAAACATGGCACGTATATCGTCGCCGTCTAAAATTGGTACCGATACGCCATAATCTAAAAACAAGCGCATTTGGTAGCTTTTTGCCAAAGTGCTTTTTCCAGAAGTTGGTTGGCCAAATAATACTATTATCATAAATTATTTTTGGTAACGGAAGTAATTGTAAAACCACCTATAATGGTTAAATATCCATTCGCAGATATCAGGGCCTAATACTTCTTTTGCATCACTTGGTAACATACTTAATTGTGTACGTATTGTATGCAAGTCATCTAGGCCATGCACCCTATCATCTTCTTGGGTAACTTGTTCAATAAAATCAAAATTGTGTGCAAAGTATGGTATATCTAAATAATTGTAAATGCGCGACATTTCTGCCTCGGGCCGTAAACACAAATCTTCATAACGTACAAATAATATTTTATGGTCATTTTTTACGTTAATAATTTCTTGTACACGTTCTATTGCCAATCCAATCGGTGGAGTATTTGCCCAAATATCAATACGCTTGTGTACAATCGTACCTCGCATTTGCTCCCAATCTAATATCCCTTTTGCTTTATCAGGGTTACGCCTAAACATTTTTTCCATAGAGCAGAATATATCCCTTGGGTCGCGTACCATGCAAATAATCTTTGGGTCTTTGCCGTGTATTGTTTTTAGCAAATCGTAATGTACACCCCATGACCTACTCTTATCTATAAAATATTTTTTATCAGTAATTGCATTGCAGTAAGCTTCCATACCGCTTTTACAATATGCCAAAAAGCCCTTACGCATTAATTCTTTATCTTGGGCCTTAAATTCAGGTGAGTGTGTGTAATTAGCCCTTGCGCCGTATACAAGTTCCATAAGTCCACTTGTTGGAGTTGCATAAATGTCAGGGTTTTGGCTCAATATGTTCTGCATCAGGGTACTTCCTGCACGTGGAAGGCTGCTATGATAAAATATTTGTTCCATGGTTTAATATTTTTTATAGCTTTTTTCTTCTACAATTTCGCTATTGTATTTTTTATTAATTGCTTTTTTAATTGCTGCTCGCTTATCGTTGTATATATAAACGTTGCGTGCTAATTCAATAAATGCTGAGCCAAATTTTTGCTTACGTTCACAATCACGTTTTGCATCTTCAATATCCCAAAGCTTTGTATTAATATCCATCAGCTTTTGGAAATGTGTGCTTTTTGAAAATGTGTTGTCAAGCTTGCGTGCTTTTCTGCGTAGGTACTTGTACTCTTTAAGTACGTTTTGTAGCTGCTTTGGTTGTGTTATCTTAAAGCGCTTAATTTCTAGGATAGTTATTTTATCAAATAATTCTCCGATACTAACTTTTATGGTCATTTTTAATAATTTGGTTGTAAATGTATGCACTTTATTAGTAAAAACATTAAATTTACCGCGTAAAAAAAAACCATAAATGAAAAAAATTTGCATCAACCTTTCTGAATGCAACGGCCTTGGAGATTTAATATGCGCCACACCCACAATTAAAAAAGTTGCAGAAGCATACGGGCAAAAATTAATGGTGATCAGCCAAATGCCTGAATTATTTAAGCAAAACCCACATGTAGAATTTAGCTATAAAGCATCTTCGGTAGATATGGACTTTATACATGCTAATTACATTGTACACAATAGCTTTTATAACGTTGGCAAAAAAAACGAACGTGGCATAGAATACAAACACAACATGATTGACATACGTCAATTTCATGCAATACATCTTGGCTTTACACTTTCCGAAAAAGAAATGGAATGTTATTACCGCCCAACTACACCATTAAGCATAGAACTACCTAAAAAATACGTATTAATACACCCCGTTGCAACATGGGAAAGCCGCACATGGCCCGCAGAAAATTGGATGCAGCTAACACAAAGCCTAAATGACCTAGGCATTGCAGTTGTAAGCATAGGTAAGGATAGTAGCGAAACGGGTTTTTTTAATGTACAAAAGCCCGTCTTTAATTTTGAAATACCCAATGGCCTTAACTTAATGAATAAGACCACTATTGCAGATTGTTGGCATATTATTAAAAACGCTTCTTGCTTTGTTACTATGGATTCTGGCCTACTACACCTAGCGGGCACAACAAAAACACCTATCATACATTTGGGCTCATCATTAAAGCCTGAATTTAGGATTCCATATAGGTTTGGTAACCAACAAAGCCGTTGTTTTGTACACAATAACAAATTAGTTTACTATTACATACGCGGCGGTTGTGGGCTAGAATGCGCCTCTGATATGAAGTACGGCGTAAAACAATGGGGCGATATACAAGGTGTGCCACCACTTATTAAATGTTTAGAAAATAAGCCTACTTACGAATGCCACCCATTTGTAATTAATGTATTAAATAAGGTTTTAGAAACACAATAATTTATGAAAAAAAAGCTATTGGTAATTACGCCCCATTTAAGTACGGGCGGTGCACCGCAAGTAACTGCAAACAAAGTAGCCCTACTAAAAAATGATTACGATATTAAGTTAGTAGAACACGCGTTTGTTGCATGGACTTTTGTAGTACAACGTAACCGCATTATTGAAACCTTGGGACAAGAAAATTTTATTTCCCTTGGTGATAATAAATTTCAACTGCTAGACATAATTGCAGAATTTAGGCCTGATGTAATAATGATGGAAGAACACCCTGAAATGTTTATGGCCAATGAGCTTGCACAATCTCTATACGAAAAGGAACGTAAATACATAATACTTGAAACCACCCACGATAGTAGCTTTGACCCTAAAAAGAAGCTTTTTTACCCTGACAAATTTATTTTTGTTAGTGCATACAACGCATTAAAATTTAACCACCTTAATATACCCTACAAAGTTATTGAATACCCCGTAGATAATAAAACACGTAACAAGGCCGAAGCGCGCAAAGAACTTGGCCTTGAACATGATTATAAACACGTAGTAATTATTGGCCTTTTTACCCCGCGTAAAAACCAAAAATATGCTTTTGAAATTGCTAACAAATTAGCCAATTATAAGATTAAATTTCACTTCCTTGGTAACCAAGCGGGCAACTTTGAATTTTATTGGAAGCCATTAATGGAATGGAAGCAAGAAAACCCTAACCTTGATAATTGTATTGTTTGGGGCGAACGCAGCGATACTGAAAAGTTTATACAAGCAAGTGATTTGTTTTTGTTTGCAAGCCGTGGCGAACGTAACAATAAAGAACTTAACCCAATTGTAATTAAAGAAGCACAAGAATACGCCGACCTACCTAAACTTATTTTTAATCTTGACGTATACCTTAACCGCTACAATAACGTAGAAAACTTTTTTTACTTAACGGGCAATTTAGAAAATGATGTACAAAAAGTAATTGAACTAGCACAACCTAAAATGAAAAATAATTTACAAGAACTTATTGTACTTGGTACTTACCCTAACCTAAAAAGTAGGGTGCAGCTTACCAAAGATACCATTGATAGCCTTAAAGTACTAGGGCGTGATATTTTATTAATATCGCACCTTGCAGTAGACCAAGAAATACAAAGCAAGGTAGAACACTATATTTATGATGCCTACAATCCACTTACGCACCATAGTTATTACACTAGGTTTTATAGATACACCAATGATTTTGATGTAGAAGTAAATATTAATGGTTTAAAACATAGCAACCAATCTTTGTGTGTTTACACTAACCTAATTACTGCGGCCAAGTATGCACAACAAATGGGTTACAAGCGCTTTTTTTATACAACCTATGATGTTATTTTAAATGAACAAGACGTACCTACCATAGAAACTAGTTTTGAAAATGTAGAACAAAACAAAGGTGCTTACCTAGGTACTTTAAATACACCATTTGGCAAAGGAATACAAACGAATGGTATGGCTTTTGACACCGATTATTTTTTACAAATTTTTAAAGATGTACGTACCCCTGACGATTATAACGCACTTTGCCAAAACGTAGGGGCACAAAACTTTTTAGAAGATTTTATGGTAAAAGTAATTAACCAAAATAACCATGACAATAAAGCCGTATTAATTAATAACCCGCAAGAAACATTACTTATCCATAGTGGCCTAGGTGTAGCAAGCAATAGCGAATACTATTCTATTTTGCCAATTAAAGATAAGCCTAACGGGTACATGTTTTACTTTTATACCTACAATGTAGATGACCGAAAAGTAAACGTTACCATGACAGAAGCGGGCGGTGAGTTTTACAATAACCGCTTTCAAATTAGCAAAACACGAGAGTTCCGTAAAGAATTTGAATTTAAGGGCCAACCAATAGAAGTTACACTAGAATTTTTTGATGAGGAGCACATGTACAAAAAAGAAGTGTATGAAATAAATAATAAAAACATAGACAAGTACAACCACACGGGTACTTATAAAGTAAAAAATAAAAATTATAAAATTAAGTTGGTGCACATACAAACCACTATTAATGATGAACGCGAACAAAAAAGCCGTGATTCGTTAAGCCGTATTGCAGAACACGGCATTGAGTATGTGCTACAAACCAATGAACGCTATGCAGACCTACCACCAAAAAATAATTGCATGCGCCCACAATGCGTATCAATGGAATTGTTTGATGAGGCAAAAGTACAAGAACTTGGTACCGCACTTACGCCATCACATTATGGCTGCTACGAAGCATTTAAAAACGCTATTTTAACAGAATTTAATGATGCTGACTTTTTAATTGTCTGTGAAGGCGACTGCATTATAGAAAAACCAATAAACGAATTTGTAGATGCTATAAAGCAAGCTGCAAACATTATGCTAGATAACAACATAGGTTATTTTAGTTTTGGTGATACCCGCACCCTAGAACATGGTTGGTTACAATCACCCGTTGTGGCTGAAATACCAAACCAAGATTTGTGTTTTATAACTAACCACATAATTGGTTTACAAAGTATCATGTTCCCAAAGGCTGCCAAAGGGTATTTATTTGATAAATTACGCACGCACAAATGGGATGCCGCCGACATGTATTTTAATTCTATTTTTAGATATAGCCCGTACAAAATGGGTATTGTAAAAAATAGATACACTACGCAAGCAAATGGCTTTTCGTTAATTGATAAACAAGATAAAAAGTTTTTATGAGAATATGTCAAGTAGTAACGGGCATAATACCCGTATTGCCACGCGGTCAACGCCAATGGGGCGCAGTAGAAAAGATTATTGGTGAATATAAAGAAGCATTTGAAGCCCTAGGCCACCAAGTTGATGTAAAATTTTTAAACGAAGTGCGCCCAAACCAATACGATATTGTACACGTACACATGGGTAACCTAGCGCTAGAATGTAAAAATAGGGGTATCCCATACGTATTTTCGTTACATGACCACCACACCGAGCATTATGGCAAAGATAGCCACGTATTTAGGCACAACCTTGAAGCCATGAAGGGTTCTATTTTTAGTATAACCCATGCGCAGCACCTTTTAAATTATTTTGACGAAACTGATAAATTATTTTACATACCCCATGGCGTAAATACAAGCTTTTTTAGGCCCGTTACGCCCCCTATTAACCACAAACTATTAATGGTAGCCAATAATGGACTTGCGGGCGATTATGGCTACGATAGAAAGGGTTTTAGGTATGGTATTGAAGCGGCCATGCTACTTGACTTACCAATTACAATTGTAGGTGCCGAAGCAAACCAAAAGTTTTTTGAAATACACAATGATTTACTAGCTTACCCCAACTTAAATTTAATTGCTACCAACCCTACCGAAGATGAGTTGCTAAAAATTTACCAAGGGCATACAATTTTTTTACACCCAAGTATGCTAGAAGCGGGGCATCCTAATCTTACGCTTTTAGAAGCGGCTGCATGTTGCCTTCCAATTGTTGGAACTTATAGGGGCGACCTTGAAATTAAAGGTATGTACGTAATGCAAGAACTATCCACTGCCGAAGTAATTAAAGGAATTAATAAAATTGAAGCAGATGATTATCTTGAAGTAGTAATGGATATGATGCAAGCGCGCAAAAAATACGATTGGCTAAATGTTTGTAAGCACATAGAAAAAAATTACAAAGATGTTTTTAGCCCGCAAAGTTTAAATTCAGAAGATATACGCCAACGCCACATTAATAGCATAAACACAACCATAAAAAATGATTAATTACAAAATTAACCACGTAAACGGGCTTTACTTTGAATTAACGGGTGATGAAGGTAAAGGCCGTGAATATGATGTACAATTTATAGAACGTAACACAAACAAGATTGTATTTGAAACAAAATTAAAACTTGGAATGTATGCGCGTTTGCAGCGACGCTATTTAAGTGATATTATTATACTAGTGCGTTACGAAGGCCGCACCATAAAGCAAGTTAATTTACTTGACGAACTAAAAGGTAAGCGTGTATTTATAACTTTTGAATCAAAAGCCATTGGTGATAGCCTAGCATGGATGCCTTACTGCTTGGAATTTGCACGCGTATACGATTGCAAAGTCGTTGTATCTACTTTCCGTAACGAGTTATTTGAAAGCGTATATCCTGAACTTGCATTTGTACCCCGTGGCCAAGTTGTTAATGACCTTTTTGCTATGCTCGAAATTGGTTGGTATTGGGAAAAAAATAGAGAGCCAATTAATCCCGCACTTGTACCATTACAACAAAGTGCTACAAATATTTTATGCCTTCCCTATGAAGAACTTTTACCACGTTTGGCTTTTGAGCCAACTTTGGAAAGGCCCCTTGCAGAAAAATACGTGTGTATTTCAATATACTCTACTACGCAAGCTAAATTGTGGTATTATTGGCAACCGCTAATAGATTTTTTAGTTGGCCAAGGTTACAAAGTAATAGAAGTAAGTAAGGAAGATAGCATGATGTACCAAAAAACAAGCGACCTTACGGGCCTTACCCCACTAGAAGATAAAAGCCTACAAAATGTAATGAACTTTCTTTACCATGCTGAATTTTTTGTTGGTTTAAGTAGTGGTATAAGTTGGTTAAGTTGGGCTTTAAATAAGCGTGTTTACATGATTAGTAATTTTACAAACCCTGACCATGAATTTCAAAAAAATTGCATACGCATTATAAATGAAAATACATGCCGCGGTTGTTGGAATAACCCATTATTTAGGTTTAATAAAGGTAATTGGATGTGGTGCCCCGAACATGAAGATACCCCACGCCAATTTGAATGCCACAAATTAATTACTGCCGAAAACGTTATTAATAAAATTAAGGAGCATGAAGCCATTGGGTAACAAGTATAAAATACTTGGTGTTATTGGCGGTGCGCACTCTTGCGGTGTTGCATACATTAATGGTGATGAGCCACCAATTGTAATAGAAGAAGAACGGCTTAACCGCATTAAAGTATGGCGTGATTACGAAGCTGACTTTTGCCGCTTTCCACACGATAGCTTAACATGTTTAATTGAACGCTATGGTGTAAATTTTGATGATGTAGATTATTTTACTAGCTTTTTAACTTTTGCAGAAATTAAGGCTATTTTTTTTGATACCATAGGTTACCATGTGCCTGAACATAAATTTATTAAAGTAGACCACCACCAAGCACACGCAGCGGCTTCTTATTATTTTAGTGGCTTTACAGATAATGCGCTTATTTTTTGTGCTGATGCTTCTGGAGCAAATGGATATAGTAGTAAAACGTATTTAGGCCAAAATGGCGACATGCGTTATGTTGGCGGTATAAGTACCAAGCGTAAGTCGTTAGGGCATTTTTACTCCGCTTTAACGGAGTTTATTGGCTTTAAAAGGCTAAAAGATGAAGGTAAAATTGTAGGCCTATCGGGCCATGGGCAATTTTGGCAAACCCTTTATGATGTTTGGGATAGTGTAATTAAAATAGAAGGTACACAAACTGATGCCGATACCCATGAAGTTGAACTTGGTGGCGTATACCTAGACATGCACAACCAATTTTTTAAAATGGTAGGTAGTAAATTTTGGCGTAGTAAAAGCACGCTAGAAGATATTGCCCACACGGGCCAACACATGTTTGAAAATAAGGTTACGCATTTGCTTACCAATATACATAACCAATACCCGCATATACGTAAGCTTTGTTTAAGTGGCGGTATTTTTGCCAACGTAAAACTTAATAAACGTATTAATGAAATGGATTGGGTTGATGAAGTTTTTGTACTTCCACCCATGGGAGATGAAGGCCTAGCCCTAGGTAGCGCGCTTGTTACATTAAAACAACTTGTACCAACCTTGCAGCCTTTTAAACTAAATGATGTTTTTTTTGGTAATGAATATACGCAGCAAGAAGTTGAAACCGCAGCACAAGAAGTGCTTGGCCAATATGACCATATCCCTTTTATAGATTATGGTTTTATTGCAAATTTATTGATGGATAAAAAAATATTAGGGTTGTACCAAGGCCGTAGTGAACATGGTGCACGTGCCCTAGGTAACCGCAGCATTATTGCTGATGCCACCCACAATGATACATACCAACGCCTTAATGATAAATTGCAGCGTAACGACTACATGCCATTTGCGCCCGCAGTGCTAGAACAAGATGCTAACACAATTTTTGAAGTTACAAAGTCAGCCTACACTTGCGAATTTATGACTATGCTTGTAAACACCCGTGATGAATTTAAGGAAAAAATACCTACGTGCGTACACCCCGTAGATAAAACTGCGCGCATACAAATTGTTACGCAAACAAGCAATTATATGTTTTACCAAATATTAAAAGCATACAAAAACCACATGGGCTTTGGTTGCTTGGTAAATACATCATTTAATGTACACAATGAACCAATTGTTGAAAGACCCCAAGAAGCATTTACGCACTTAAAAAATGGTATTATTGATTACCTAGTTACGCCATACGGCGTTTACACTATTGCGCAATAACAGATTGTATAATGCGGTCTACGTTAAAAATGTCCGTTTCTGTTTTATAAGGGAATTCTTGCAAGGCCCCCACAATATTGTATTTGCTAAAAACGCTAAAACGTAAGTCAGGCTTTTCTGTTTCAGGGTTGGCCGTAATATTATCATGTAATGAGTAACCAAAAACATTTGGCTTATTGGATATCCATAAAACAGAACTATGTTTGTTTAGAGCCGCTGCGGTATGTTGGCAAAAACTATCTATAAGTAAACGCTTTTGGCTACGTTGTACCAAACATGCTACGCCTTTAAAGCTTTCTTGTATTGGGGTTGTATGCTCAAAACCAAATTGATCTTCACGCTTTACGTGTAGTATGGTATATTGGTTTTTAAATTCTTCAATAACGGCATTAATTACATTACGCGGCATGTCGCGCGCCCAAGAATATTTAGTATCTTGTTGTGGTGCGCCACCATGGGTTTGTAAAATAAATATTGGTTTTTCAGTTTGGTACTTATTAGAGTAAAACAATTTTTCCCTTTCATTAAGTTCTACTGATGGCATTTCTCCATTGTATTCTAGCCCATACATTTTGCACCATGTTTCTATAAGGTGCTCTTGGTTTAAAATATGTTCTGTTACTAGGTATGGCTCGTTCGCAAAAATTTTCACCTCTTGGCCATCTATGTATTTACTATAAAAATATGCTTCTTGGCCAAGGCCAAAAGCCATGTCTACTTCTTTATTATTGGTAAAAACTTCGGGGTAACCCGTAATTACAATTAATTTACAATTTGGGTACTTTTTTTTAATGGCTTTACATACTGCGGTAGCCACAACGGACTTTCCAAGCCCACCTTGAATAGAAAAAATTATGTTCATTTTTTGTTTTTTTATATACCAAAATAACTGCTACACATTGGCTTCACTCTTTCTACACCCGCCCAAGCAAATTTTGCATCAGGGTCTTTACGTGTACCTACCAAAAGTACGTTATAATCTCCATCAATTGTTGAATTTATTGTAACAAAACTTTCAGTTGGGTCTATAACACCATACGCTTTACCAAAATGATTAACGGGTGCAATTTTTAATTGACTATTTTCATTTAAGAATTTGTAATAGTCAGGTAATTGTAAAGTTGCCGTACAATTTTTTGTTGTTACTACATACCTATAAATATTATCTCCCGCGGTAGGACTTTCCACAAAACTATGATATAGTTCCATTGTAGCAGTTTTGCTAGGATCTGGGTGGTCAATTTTGAAACTACCCGCAGTTTTTGATAATGTATAAAAATAAGTAGTATCACTAGCATAAAAACTATTAGTTGTTGCAAGGTAATTTATTACCCCACCCCTTGAACCATAATAAGTATTGTAATAACCACCTAAAATGTAACCCCTTTGGACATAAGCTGCTATTGTATTATTTGGGCCCCCACCAATTACATTTTGTGCACCAAACGATTGTATACAATTACATCTACCACCACCAATTACGCTTTGGTTACCACTATAAAAACTAATAGAATTACAATGCCCACCTAATATTACGTTTGTAGATGAAGAATTGCCAATCGAATTACAACAACCCCCACCTATAAAAGATTGGTCTGCATTAATAATACTATTACCTATCCCACCTAAAATTACACTACTAAAACCACTATTTGTATTACTACCAAATTGTGGAACAACACTATAAGAAGCATTTGAACATAAAGGAAAAGGGTTACTTGTTACAGAAGTACCACTTACACCACTTGAACCTGATGTGCCACTACTTCCTGGGGCACCATTTACACCACTAACACCACTACTTCCGCTTGTGCCACTGCCCGTAGAAGTTCCAGAAACACCACTACCGCCGCTTACACCGCTACTTCCGCTACTACCGCTTGTTCCACTTACGCCGCTTACGCCACTAGCGCCGCTAACACCACTACTTCCACTTGTGCCACTGCCCGTACTTGTTCCACTTCCACCGCTTACACCACTACTTCCGCTTGTGCCACTTACTCCACTACCCGTACTTGTTCCGCTACCGCCACTTGCGCCATTAACACCACTTGTCCCACTACTACCGCTTGTGCCACTGCCCGTACTTGTTCCACTTCCACCGCTAGCGCCATTACCACCATTAACACCACTACTTCCACTAGTTCCACTAACGCCACTACCCGTACTTGTGCCACTAACGCCACTACTACCGCTTGTGCCGCTAGAACCATTCACAGTCGAGGTACCACTACCACCACTAGCGCCGTTTGCGCCACTAGTACCATTTGTACCGCTACTCCCTGATGTTGAACTTACGTTTGATACACCACTACTACCGCTACTACCATTTGTCCCGCTTGTTCCGCTGCTACCACTTGTCCCACTAGCACCCGCCGCACCACTACTTCCGCTTGTGGCGCTGCTTCCGCTTGTTCCACTTGTGCCACTGCTACCGCTACTTCCCGTTGCTCCGCTTGTGCCACTACTTCCACTTGTTGCACTTACGCCACGTGTGCCGCTTGTCCCGCTACTTCCACTACTACCATTTGCACCCGCACTTCCGCTTGTTCCACTGCTCCCACTTGTTGCGCTCTGCGCACTTGTACCACTTGTGCCCGTGGTACCGCTGCTCCCGCTTGTTGCACTATTGCCACTGCTACCACTAACGGCATTAGTACCACTACTGCCCGCAAGTCCCGCAGTCCCCGTTGTGCCCGCGCTACCACTTGTTCCACTCGTGCCCGCGCTTGATGCACCGCCACTTGTACCATTAGTACCCGCGGTACCATTACTTCCACTTAAATTAATACCCCATGTACCATACGTTCCACTACCTACCGAAAGCGTTGGGTCTATTGTAATACTTCCCGTACTTGGATTGTAAGAAACAACCTTACCAACAAAGTAATTGTTAGCATTGTTACTTACTTGTACATAATCACCCGCAATGTATGCAAGGTTGGTATTTATTGTTATGGTAATATTTGCCATCTAGGTCAGGTATAATTAAGCCGTGAATTGCATATCAAGGGTTTGTAATTCTACAATTGTAATACCCAATTTTTGTGCAATAATATCAAAAATAACGCTATCGTCTGTTCCCCATGTTTCAACTTCGGGGGTTGTAAGTTTAAGCCTTTGGCTAACGATTGTATCAAGCATTGGTTTGCTATTACTACCATCAGGGTTTTTTTCATACTTAATGTTACCAAATTTTAGTTCAAAGTAGTTTTCGTCATTAAATGTACCTACTACTGAACCAATAACATACTTATTACATTGAACAATCATGTACTCACCCGTAAGCACTTCTTGTTCAAAAGGTGATTTTTGTATAATTTTTTTTGCAGCGGGTGAAATTTTTGCTACTAGCATATTGTTTTTTTATTTTTTAACATATAAAATCGTTTGATACCCCATGTTTATACCTTTCTACACCACTCCAATAATTTACATCCCTATCTTTACGTGTACCAATAATAAATACGTCATATTCTCCATCGGTATCTGATGTAAATGTAACAAAACTTTGTGTATTATCTATAATTCCATAAGCACTACCAAAATGGTTTGATGCCGTTACTGAAACATGTTCATTTTTATTTAAAAACTTGTAATAACTAGGTAAGCAAAGTGTTCCAGTACAATTACAAGTTTGTATTTTATATCTATAAATGTTTTCTCCTTCGGTTGGTGCTTCTACAAAACTATGGTATAAATTACGTGTTGCTTTTTTACTAGGGTCGGGGTGTGTAATACCAAAAGTACCACCACCTTTATTTACCCCTTCTGCATAAGTCGTATAACTTGCTCCCGCAGTTAAGTATGTGCCAATAATACTTGTATTTAAATAAAATGAATTAATTGTATTATTTATACCCCCCGAAATAGCACTAAAACTTGCACCTATTATACAATTACTTTGCCCACTACCCATAAAGTTCCAATTCCCACAAGTAGCTTTTTGTTGAAAGCCCCCAACAATTACATTACTAATTGTACTACCTACACAACCATAATACCCGCCTGAAATTACGTTATTAACGGGCCCCGCACCCCCAAGATAAACTGCACACTGCCCCCTTCCTCCTAAAATTGTATTATTGTTGTTATAACCGCTAACAGAATTATTAAACCCATTTGGTGCTGTATTGTAACTAGCATTGGAAGAAATATTAGTGCACCCTATTACATTATTAGTACCACTACCATAAATTACTTTTGATGCTGCTACGCCACTACTTCCTGATGTACCGCTAGATCCTGACGTACCACTTGGTCCTGGAGCACCACTAGAACCACTTGTACCGCTACTTCCACTGCTACGCCCCGCACCGCTAGAACCTGATGTACCACTACTTCCACTAGTACCACTACCACCACTTACTCCACTACCGCCGTTGGCGCCGTTTACACCATTACTACCGCTTGTGCCACTTACTCCACTACTACGACCTACACCACTACTTCCGCTACTTCCACTAGTTCCGCTACTTCCACTTGCCCCATTGCTTGCGCCTACTCCGCTACTACCACTAGTTCCATTACTTCCACTTGTTCCACTTACACCGCTACCGCCACTACTACGGCCCGTTCCGCTACTTCCACTTGTTCCATTGGTGCCCGTAGACCCATTTGAACCACTTGTTCCATTACTACCATTACTACGTGCTGCGCCACTGCTTCCGCTAGTGCCACTACTACCGCTACTACCTATTCCCGCCGCTGCACCACTGCTACCGCTTGTTCCGTTTGTTCCGTTACTACCACTTGTTGCACTTGCACCACTAGCGCCCGCAACACCCGCGCTTCCACTTGTGCCACTTGTTCCGCTACTTGCGCCCGTACTATTACCACTCACGCCACTAGCCCCGCTTGTTCCTACGCTACCACTAGTTCCGCTGCTTCCATTTGTTCCACTTGTGCCGCTTGTGCCAACACTAACGCCGCTTGCACCACTGCTACCACTTGTTCCACTTACTGCACTATTACCCGCACTACCGCTTGTTCCACTTGTACCTAAACTTTGGCCACTAGCACCGCTGCTACCATTTGTTCCACTACTTCCACTTGTTGCGCTTACACCATTTGTACCATTAACGCCACTTGTGCCTCCACTGCTACCGCTTTGGCCACTAGCACCACTACTTCCACTTGTGCCATTACTACCACTAAAACCACTTACGGCATTAGTACCCGCACTACCATTTGTTCCACTTGTTCCACTGCTTCCACTACTTCCACTTGCACCCGCGCTACCGCTTGTGCCACTTGTCCCGCTAGTTCCGCTTACGCCAACTAAATCAACTTGCCATGTAGTGTAAGTACCCGTTCCGTTAAAATCATACGGCGTTAAAACCATAGCACCCGTGCTTGCATTATAGCTTACTACACGGCCAAATATTGTGTTGCTTGCATCATAAACTAAACGAACAAAATCGTTAGGCTCAAAAGCTAACCCCGTATTAATTGTGATATTTATATTAGTGTATGGCATAATTAATTAGACATAGAATTTTTAGAAGCTGATTTGTACCTTTCTACACCATCCCAAGCATATTGTGCCCACTTATCTTTACGTGTACCAATTAATAAAACAATGTATTCACCATCAGCGTCTGATGTAAAATTAATACAAGTTTGTTCATTATTTACTATGCCGTAAGCATTACCAAAATGGTTTTTTGCAGTAACCCAAACCTGATCATTTTTATTTAAAAACTTATAATAGTCAGGCAAAGCTAAACTAGCCGCGCAATTACAAGTTGTTACCTCGTATCTATAAATATTGTCTCCCGCAGTTGGACTTTCAACAAAGCTATGGTACAATAACCAATTAGCCTCTTTACTTGGGTCAGGGTGTGTTATAGTAAAACTACCACTTACTTTATCAATGGTATTAAATTCAAAATACCCATAAGTTGATGCAGTTAAAAAACTCCCCGCTGCACCCGCTCTGTTTGCAGTGACAGTATTGAATCTACCACCTATAATTGTACCCCAACTACTACTAGAACATATAATGTTACCTAACCCACCCAAAATAGTTCCAAAATTTCCAAAATTAATATTACCATTACCGCCCATAACAGAGGCATAACTATTTGTAACACAATTAGAAGTACCGCCACCTACAAAAGAAGTATATCCTGATGCCGTATTTTGTGACCCGCTCCCAACAAAACTAAAACTACCACTTGCAGTATTGGTATCTCCACCCATAACAGAACTCCACGCACCTGTTGCACAATTACCAATATTTAAACCATTGTAGTTAAATTGTGCGACAGTCGAACCTCCTGGATATGCTAAACTTGCTACGTTGCTAGTACCACTACTACCACTCGTGCCACTGCCCCCACTAGCACCACCACCACCATTTACACCGCTACTACCACTAGTTCCACTTACACCATTACTTCCACTTGTGCCTGATGAGCCACTAGTTCCACTTACCCCGCTGCTACCACTACTTCCACTAGTTCCACTTGTTCCGTTACTCCCACTCGTTCCACTTACACCACTACTTCCGCTAGTGCCGTTACTACCACTAGTTCCACTTGAACCACTGCTACCACTACTTCCGCTTGTTCCGTTTGTTCCTGATGATCCGCTAGTTCCACTAGATCCGCTAGTCCCACTTACACCGCTACTTCCGTTTGAACCGCTAGTACCATTTGTTCCACTTGTTCCTGATGAGCCACTAGTTCCACTAACGCCACTTGCACCGCTGCTTCCGCTAGTTCCACTAGTCCCATTACTTCCACTTGTTCCGCTACTACCGCTTACGCCACTTACTCCGCTGCTTCCGCTAGTACCCGTTGTCCCACTACTTCCACTAGTTCCGCTTACGCCACTTGCGCCCGCGTTACCATTTACACCATTACTTCCGCTTGTTCCGCTAGTACCGCTGCTCCCGCTCGTGCCACGGCCACCACCATTGGCACCATTACTTCCACTTGTGCCGCTACTACCACTTGTTGCACTTACGCCATTTGCACCACTTGTGCCGCTGCTACCTTGGCCCGCGCCACTACTTCCCGTAGTTCCGCTACTACCGCCCGTTCCAGCGCTCCCACTTGTACCGCTTGTGCCACTTGTTGCAACACTTACGCCACTACTACCACTTGTGCCATTGCTGCCACTCTCCCCATTTGTGCCCGCGCTTCCGCTTGTGCCATTTGTTCCGCTACTACCTATTACACCGCCGCTTGCACCCGCGCTTCCGCTTGTGCCGCTGCTACCGCTTGTTCCATTTGTTCCGTTGCTACCCGTTTCGCCACTTGTGCCGCTTGTTGCATTTTCACCCGCGGTACCACTTTGGCCACTTGTGCCCGTTGTTCCGCTTGTGCCCGCACTTGCGCTTTCGCTATCGGCAAAACTAGCCCCAATTAATGAAGCCTTCCATGTTGTATAAGTACCACTACCCTTGAACGTTATCGGTGCAAGGGTAAGGCCTCCCGTGTTTGGATTGTAATTAACAACACGGCCAATTATATAGTTATCTGCGTCATTCCACAACTGAATAAAATCGTTGGGGTAAAACGCAAGGTTTGTACTTAAAGTTAATGTTATATTAGAATAACTTGGCATCCGTGCTTATTATTTTCTATTGAAACTATGATAATGGTAACGTTATTGAAGTACCACTTGTACCAAACAATAGTGGTGTTTCGCCCGCGGTGCCCGCAGTCCCCGTTGTCCCCGCGGTGCCCGCCGTTCCCGCCGTGCCCGTGGTTCCACTAGTCCCGCTTGATCCGTCAGTTCCGCTTGTACCACTGCTACCACTAGATCCTGCCGTTCCCGCGCTTCCGCTTGTGCCCGCGGTGCCACTAGTTCCGCTAGAACCATCGGTACCCGCCGTTCCGCTACTTCCATCAGTCCCGCTACTTCCACTTGTTCCGCTGCTTCCACTTGTGCCACTAGTCCCACTAGACCCATCGGTACCCGTTGTCCCGCTTGTCCCGCTAGAACCACTTGTGCCCGCAGTCCCACTGCTACCATTGGTTCCGCTTGTGCCGCTGCTACCATCTGTTCCGCTGCTTCCGTCAGTTCCGCTACTTCCATCAGTTCCGCTGCTCCCACTTGTACCCGCAGTCCCTGATGTGCCGCTTGTCCCCGCCGTTCCGCTTGTGCCACTAGACCCATCGGTGCCGCTTGTCCCCGCTTCGCCACTTGTGCCGCTGCTACCATCTGTTCCGCTGCTTCCGTCAGTTCCGCTAGAACCACTTGTTCCCGCCGTTCCACTTGTCCCCGCCGTTCCGCTTGTGCCACTAGACCCATCGGTTCCGCTTGTACCCGCTTCGCCACTTGTTCCGCTGCTACCATCGGTTCCACTGCTTCCGTCAGTTCCGCTACTTCCGTCAGTACCACTTGTGCCGCTTGAACCATTTGTTCCACTTGTCCCACTTGTGCCGCTTGAACCATTGGTACCATTTGTCCCACTTGTTCCCGCCGTGCCACTGCTTCCGTCAGTACCGCTTGAACCATCAGTTCCGCTACTTCCATTTGTCCCACTTGTTCCGCTAGAACCATTGGTACCATTTGTACCGCTAGTCCCCGCTTCGCCACTTGTTCCGCTGCTTCCGTCAGTACCGCTGCTTCCGCTTGTGCCCGCGGTGCCACTTGAACCACTAGTCCCCGCCGTGCCACTTGATCCGTCAGTCCCACTTGTTCCATTGGTGCCGCTAGTTCCGTCTATTCCACTAGTTCCACTGCTTCCGCTTGCACCACTTGTACCCGCGCTACCACTTGTCCCACTTGTGCCCGCAGAGCCATCGGTACCATTTGTGCCGCTTGTCCCGCTGCTACCATTGGTACCACTTGTTCCACTTGGTGGATTGAAAGTTGTTTGTGCGTATGAATAGTTACTTGTACCTTCTGTATAAAAGGTAACATTAGCAGAAGAACCGCCATCATGTTCTACATATATTTGGCAATAAAGCCTATCGCTTGCATTTAATGCAGTTGATGGTAAGAATAAATCAGTAAAAAATTCTTTAATAACACCACTAGACATTGATTCTGTATCTAGGTTTGTTGTACCTAGTAACGTAGAAACACCACCCGTTGTATATTTGTATAATTCAATATCTACTGCTAAACTACCATTTGAATCTATATCAAAGTGTGTTACCCAACCCCAATTTCCAGAAGGTAAATTTGTTTCGTTAGGGTCTCCTGAATCCGTTGCGTATGTTGCAATTAGTGTTCTTGTTGCCCCCGCAACTGATAATGTAACACTTTGTTGTGCAGTACCCGTGCCATTTGGTGACCATTGTTTATAAGTTGGTGTACCAAAAGCACTACTTGTATTTACTGATTGGTTAAGGTAATAAACTAAACCACCCGCTACACCACTTACACCACTTGTGCCCGCAGTTCCCGTTAAGCCACTTGTACCCGCAGTGCCACTTTCACCCGAAGTGCCGCTAGTCCCTGATGTGCCACTTGTACCGCTAGAACCATCGCTACCGCTAGTCCCCGCCGTACCACTTGTGCCCGTGGTGCCCGCAGTGCCGCTAGTCCCACTAGAACCATCTGTTCCAGAAGTCCCGCTAGACCCATCAGTTCCACTTGTCCCCGAAGTCCCACTTGAACCACTTGTCCCGTTAGTGCCACTTGTGCCATTTGTTCCACTTTCACCGCTTGTACCGCTACTTCCGTCAGTCCCGCTACTACCATCAGTACCACTTGAACCATGGGTACCATTTGTACCACTTGTCCCCGCGCTACCACTTGTACCCGCAGTTCCACTTTCGCCACTGCTACCATCGGTACCGCTTGTGCCCGCTTCACCGCTTGTTCCGCTGCTCCCGTCAGTTCCACTAGAACCATCAGTACCGCTACTTCCATGCGTGCCACTTGTCCCCGCGCTGCCACTTGTGCCCGCGGTTCCACTTGTGCCACTTACACCACTTGTACCATTTTCGCCACTTGTGCCACTGCTTCCGTCAGTACCACTACTCCCATCGGTCCCGCTACTTCCACTTGTTCCCGCAGTGCCGCTAGACCCGTGAGTCCCACTTGTGCCACTTGTGCCACTTGAACCATTAGTTCCACTTGTTCCATTTTCACCACTTGTACCGCTGCTACCATCAGTCCCGCTGCTACCATCAGTACCACTTGAACCACTTGTTCCCGCAGTCCCCGCGGTGCCCGCCGTTCCACTAGTCCCACTAGTCCCACTTGACCCATTTGTACCACTCGTACCATCTTCACCGCTTGTTCCACTGCTTCCATCAGTACCGCTTGATCCATCGGTACCGCTACTTCCGCTATCACCACTTGTACCACTAGACCCGTCTGTTCCACTACTTCCACTGCTTCCACTTGTACCGCTGCTTCCGCTTACGCCACTTGTGCCGCTGCTTCCGTCAGTACCACTACTCCCATCGGTACCGCTTGAACCATCAGTCCCGCTTGAACCATTTGTACCGCTAGAACCACTAGTCCCCGAAGTACCATTTGTTCCACTAGTACCGCTTTCACCACTTGTGCCGCTTTCGCCACTTGTGCCCGCAGTTCCACCTTGTCCACTTGTGCCCGCAGTTCCAGAAGTACCACTAGAACCATCGGTTCCACTAGTTCCATCTACGCCACTAGTGCCATCTTGGCCACTTGTGCCACTGCTTCCACTTGTCCCGCTTGTTCCGCTTTGGCCGCTTGTACCGCTAGTTCCACTATCGCCACTTGTGCCGCTACTACCATCGGTACCGCTGCTTCCGTCTGTTCCACTTGTCCCATCTATTCCGCTGCTTCCGTCAGTACCGCTACTACCATCAGTTCCGCTAGTACCGCTTTCGCCACTTGTTCCATTACTACCATCAGTACCCGCGGTGCCGCCTTCGCCGCTTGTACCCGCAGAACCGCTTGTTCCCGCAGTTCCACTAGTACCGCTTACACCGCTTGTGCCGTCTTGTCCGCTTGTACCGCTGCTACCATCAGTTCCACTTGTGCCATCTTCGCCACTTGTACCGCTAGTGCCCGTATCGCCACTTGTACCCGCAGTTCCATTTTCGCCACTTGTACCACTAGACCCGTCAGTACCACTTACACCGCTTGTACCGCTTTCGCCGCTTGTTCCGTCTTGGCCACTTGTACCATTTGCGCCGCTTGTACCACTTGTGCCGTCTTGTCCGCTAGTTCCATCTTCACCACTTGTACCATCAGCACCCGCAGTTCCGCTAGAACCATTAGAACCATCAGTTCCACTTGTTCCATTTGTACCGCTTACGCCGTTTGTACCACTTTCACCACTTGTACCACTTACACCACTAGTTCCGTCTTGGCCACTTGTACCATCAGAACCATTATTACCACTTGTGCCGCTAGTTCCATCGGCGCCATCGCTACCGCTTGTTCCGCTACTTCCGCTTTGGCCGCTTGTTCCACTTTCGCCACTTGAACCACTTGTTCCAGCGGTGCCATCTTCGCCACTTGTGCCATTGCTTCCATCGGTACCACTTGTACCGCTTGAACCACTTGTCCCCGTGCTACCACTTGTTCCACTACTTCCGTCTACGCCGCTTGTTCCATCAAAACCACTTGTGCCACTAGTTCCGCTGCTACCATCAAACCCACTTGTCCCGTTGGTACCACTTGTGCCATTTGTGCCTGATGTCCCGTTTGTTCCGTTAGTCCCATTTATCCCTGATGTACCATTTTGGCCACTAGTCCCACTGCTACCGCTTGCGCCACTAGTTCCACTTTGGCCACTTGTGCCACTTGTACCAAAGGTTTCACCACTAGTACCATTTGTGCCCGTGCCGCTACCGCCGCTACCGCCAGAAATGAAGCCAAATTGATCTGCACCAAGGAATGAACTACCCATTATTTTTAATTTATATTTTTATTAATTCAGTTAAGTAAACTTCCTTAATAAATTTGCCCGCGTTAAATAAGAAAAACCTACATTCTTCATCATCTTCCTTACTTAAATACACGCACACATCTACTTGGGTGCTACTTAATTCGTTTTCAAAATCTTTTAAGAACCTTATAATATGTGGGGGCACCATAAATGAATACCCTTTAATATCAAATTTTACATTTAATACGTCTTTAATACCTACCTCTTTAACGGGTTGGTTATTATAACATATTTTGTACCCATCAACCTTTTCACCTTCTTCACTTTTCAAATACAACAAAATGGATACTTCATGGTTTTCTTTTTGTGCTTCTTGGGCGTAACGTTTAATAGCCTTTGAAAAAATTTTTTGACTTTCGCCAATGATAAATTCTTGCATTTTTTATGGTTTTTTTGTGGAATAAAAATAGGTAATAAATTTCAATTATTGGTATGAAATTGTTACATCAGCAACATCACTTCCCGTAGGTGCTTCAATAGTAATTCCATCCAATGGATTTGCAGCAGAGCCCGATAAAGTAATACCTTGGCCTACGGCAAATGTAATTGCTGCTGATGAAGTACCATTAAATTGTGAACTACCTGAAAAGGTAACGCCCCCCGCCGAACATAATATAGTTACCCTAACTACGTTTTGGCTTTGGCTAATTGTAATGCTATCGTTGGTTATGGTTCCTGTCCAGACGTTTGTTGCTCCCATTATATATTATTTTAAAAAGTTCTTTAAAGTGTTTTTATATTCAAAAGGTATTGTAGTTTTTAAAAATGCACTCTTTACTTTTGCATACCCTTTTGCTACAAATGTCATGTCTTTGGCTGCTACGCTAAATGTAATTAGGTCTACAATATTTTTAATTACAAGCTTTGGATCAAAGCTAAATCGGTATGTAACGTCAGTTGTTTGTTGTGGCTTAATTACAATATCTTTTACTTCGTTTACTTGGCCTATCCTTACGCCATTAAGTAAAAAGTCAAGGTAAAGTTCTGTAACAACGGCCTCAACATTACTAGCATTGTAAATGCGGTTAGTAATATCAACAGATACATTATTTGCACTTACTTGTACAATTTTAAAGCCAACAACTTGGTATGTAATATCTTTTAAAAAATCAATTTGTTTGCTATAATAACGATAAAGGGCGTAACCAATTACACCCAAACCGCTTAATATTACTAGTGATTTTATTGCTTTCATTATCTGCGTGCTATTAATGCGATAGCCACTAGTACACCTAGGCCAATACCGCCGTATAATAATAATTTTTTGTTACCATCGCCCGCGCTTGCGCTTTTGTCAGTACCTAAAATATCTTGCTTTGCTTTGTCGACTGTGAGGTCGCTAATTTTAGTTAAGGCATCAAGGCTACTTTTGCGTTCTTCTTCAACTTTTGCTTGTTCAGCTTTACGCACGCAGTCATATTGGTTTTGTAGCATTTTTGCATTTGCTTGTGCACTACGGGCAATTTTTAATTGTATTGGTAAATCAAAGCCATTATTGTTGGCCATCATTTTTGTAATACGTTCAATTTCTACTTGCGTATCTGCAATTAGTAATTCTATGCCACCACATGTTTTTTGGTCATATTGCCCCCATTTTTCATTTGCATCTTTTTCTACTTGGGCAACAGAACGCTTACGCTTTTGGCTACCAAAAAGGTTATAAAAATCGTCTCCACCCGTAAAACTTCTACAAGGTGTTACGTCATTTTCATCTACAAACGAAGTGTTACCACCAATGCGCATAGGTGCAAGGGCTCCAAGTTCGTTATTTTCAAGCATGTCTATTGCCATGGGTATAAGTTTATATAGTGTATGTTATTTTTTTTGCGGCCCAATCTTTATTAATGTCAGTAACGCGGTATGCAGTTAAGCCACCCCACTCGTTACCCAATTCTTTTTTAACGTAAGTAAATAAGTCCATTTTTCCACCTACGGGAATACCAAAAGCATAATCTTGGCGTGTACCAAATGCTTTAATAAGCTTGGCTACGTCAAGGTCATTTTTCATTTTTTTCAAGGTATCTTGTACTGCACCATAGTCATCACCAACGGCAAATTTCATACTATTGTAGATTGTGTTTGCCATAGTATTGTATGCACTATCAGGGAACGTAGCTTTTTGTATTCTTTGTAATTTAGCTATTTCGGTATCTATGTTTCTATTTAATTCTGTATTTCTTTTTTGTTCTTCAGAAGGGAAAACAACTCCATACAATTTTTTACCTACAAAAAATAGTGCAAGTGCGCCACCTACTACTACTACGCCTTTTGCCCATGGCGGTAAATCTTTATAATATTTATATGCTTCTACTTTCATATTAATTATTTTTATCTTACTATTTTACCGCCTTTTGTGTTGTAAGTTTTTCCTTCAAATTGGAATGTTGGTACATTATTTTTTGCTGCCCTAGCCCAAGGCTTTAAAAAGTTTTTACCTACTAGGTCTTTTAAATCCTTTGCGCTACCACTATAATTATTTGTCTTTTTAATGGTTCTTACATACGCGCTTTTAGAAAAAAACATGTAGTATGCGCCGTAGGCCGCCACTGCATATACACCAACATAAAAAATTGTTTTTTTATTCATTTCTTTTGTTTTTTAATTACCCGTTGCGTATACATCTTGTATGTTGTATTCTTTAATGTAATCGCGTATAAATTTATTTATAATATCGTAACGTTGTTTGTTTTGTTCGCTAG
>Ga0222714_10000949_pt1 | contig 32792 bp, 6 predicted proteins | sample C33_3DmetaG_FD_165048 | JGI IMG/M metagenome (GOLD analysis project Ga0222714, IMG submission 165048) | Estuarine water microbial communities from San Francisco Bay, California, United States - C33_3D | ecosystem: Environmental > Aquatic > Marine > Unclassified | place: USA: California... | reverse complement strand
CAAGCCGCCAAGTAATTCGGACCCCGAAAAAATCAGCCCCTCGTTGCCCGGTGCATCGAGGGGTTTTTTTATTTCCTGTCTACTTAAAAGAAAAAGCCCCATAAATGGGGCCTTCTCAATCATCTAACAACAAAACTCTAATCAACTTTAGCTTCAGTTTTCGAACGATGTGAATTGAATTTCAAGCCAATGCAATGGCTTGTACCCAGTTGCTGGATAACCGCATTCGTATTGTTCATGTAGGCATAGCTAAATCCCAGGTTGGGTAGAATAAATACTTCTACCGATGCAACATAGTCACCGAGAGAACGATAACCGCCGCCAACTTTGAATCTAGAAGTGCCAAAATTCAAATATCCCTCTGCCACCTGTCCAAAAAAGTAATCACTCCGATACACGCCGTCCATCCCCAACTTAAGCTTCGATCCCATAGGTATTTTAACGCTTGTAAAAGCGCTCCAAGTATTGGCCCCAAGCGTGCTATAATTAATGAGCTTATCCGGATTAAACTGATTATTCGTCAAGAAATTATTGTAGGACCCCCCAATGGAGAAGACATTCTTAAACGACAATTGACCGGAAACAGTTGCGTTGAAATAGGCCCCTCCATATTGCCCTAGGTCCACGTCAATAGCTGTGTTAGGTGTGAGGCCAGTGAAATCGGGGGCATTAATTAAAAGTTTTGAATTCAAGCCTAGTTGTAAGCTCAGCTTATCGTTGAACTTGGCATTAAAGACATAGGGTAAAGCAATCGATTGGTAATCAAAAGTCTTGAATTGTAGAGACATCACTTGGAGCCCGATGCTATTCTTTTCATTCGCTTTAAATGCCAATTGGAAGAACATGTTTTCCGGGGAATTTGGAATACTACTCCACTGCTTTTTGTAGAAGGAAGTAATCCCCAATTCCTTTGATTCCAAACCCTCCCCGAGGCTTGAGGTGTTTATGGTCGCTTTTGCCATCCAATAGGGCATCGCCATAATGCCTTCTTGCGCAAGCGCCGTCCATGGAAGGATGTTTAACAGAGCTAGTGCAATGAATCGTCTCATAACTCGCTTATCGAAGAATTGTGACTGTGCCATAATAAGTTTCATTTGATGAGACGGATTCCAGTATGTAATAATAATCTCCCATTGGAGCCGGTACGCCACGGACAATGCCATCCCACTCTACATCTGTTCCCGACTCGGCATAATACACTTGTGTTCCTTGGCTGTTGAAGACTCGTAACGTAAAGCCCGTTTGCCAAGCAAACCCTCTAATTTTCCATGTATCATTCTCACCATTATCATTCGGTGTAAAGACATTCGGAATAAACAAACAGGGCTCATATAAGGGTGGCATTTCATAGTAAACTGTCGTATCACACCCATGGCTATCCATCACCTTCAGATAGATTCCATCTGTACCGAGTCCTGTTACGTGCCCATTGTTCTGTGCCCCATCCAGGTAGTATTGGTACCCAGGAGAACCCCCTTGGGCCATGATATATACTTCACCATTATTACTGTTCATACATGTGGCGGGTATCGTATCAATGAGGATTTCCAATGGCGTGGGCTGTCCTACAAATACGGAATCCGTAAATCCACATCCATTGGCATCCAAAACACTAAATGGGTACCATCCGGAATGCAACCCTGCAATTTGTGGGTTGTAAATGCCATTCCCCCAATGTATTAAGTATGTATTGGAGATGCCGCCGGTAATATTGACAGTTATGGCTCCATTGCTCTCATCATAGCAATTTGCATCCTCCACTGAAGAACTAAACGCAAGAGGGTCTGGTTCAATCAAACTTGTGGTGTCCAAAACTTGACACCCATTGGCGTCTTGAACTTGCACATAGTAGGTTCCCGCCCCAAGGTTGGATGCAATTTGAGTGGATTGCGAAGGGGTGGTATTCCACACATATGTCTTCATTCCAACTCCTCCGGTTGCCACTACTCGGGCTTTGCCATCCATTGCCCCATGGCAAGAGACATTGTAGAAGTTAAAATTGGTATAGGGGCTGGCTACAGCATTCAAGGCAAGCGGCTCCACAACCGTTTTTGAAACTGTCTTGGTGCACCCATTTCCGTCCGTTACCGTGACCGAATACGTCCCAGCCGGCACTCCTTGCAGCGTGTCATTCGTGCCTCCTTGGTTCCATGCATACGTATAGTTCCCTACACCTCCCGTCGCAAGAACTACGAGGGAAGCGTCGCTTGCTCCATGGCAACTGATGGAATACCCATTGAAATTAGATACGATGGTACTTGTAGCCGCCAAGGATGTTGGTTGGGTAAGTGTAAGGGTGTCCACGGCGGTGCAGCCGTTTGAGTCACTAGCTGTTACATAATAAGAACCCACTGGAATTTGACCTGAGAAGCTGCCCAAAACTCCATGACTCCAACTGTAGGAGATTGTCCCAATTCCTCCTGAAGCTAATGCTGAAGCTGAACCTGTGCCTCCAAAACAGTTAATGGCATATCCATTTTGAATATTTGTAGGGGTTCCAGCGACTGTCATTGGCATCGGTTCAGTCATGGTGACGGTATCGAAAACCTGACACCCATTAGCATCGGTAACACGGACTACATGGCTTCCAGCGTTAAGATTGGAAACTTGTTGGCTAGGAATTGAGGTGTTCCAGAGGTAATAGTACGGGCCTACTCCACCTGAGGGAGATACAGTGGCGACACCATTTGACCCTCCGTTACATGCAATTCCAAATCCGCCAAAATCCGAAACAACTTGACCCAAAGCAATGAGTTGTGTGGGTTGATTTAAGGTCTTCTGTGCCGAAATCACACACCCATTGGCATCTGTAATTGTTACTGAGTATGTCCCTGCCCCTATATTCTGTCGAAGAGCATTCGTGGAACCATTTTCCCAAGTAAAAGAGTAAGGTAAATTCCCCCCGTTGGCTGTAGCGTTTAGCGTAGCAGTTTGCCCGCCATAACAGGGTATATCGTATCCATTCACCGTACTGGATTGCAACGAAATATTTGCAGTAAGGGACGATGTCGTTGACGCCGTCAATGTGACGGTGTCTTTGACACTACAACCCGCATTATCGTATATCTCTACAAAATAAGTGCCTGCAGATACATTTGATACAGCTGTTGAAGTATCCAGAGTACTCCAAAGGATATTGTAAGGTCTTTCCGCACCTGTAACAAATACTGACATATTTGTAGTGCCACCTATACAGGGAATGTGAAATCCATTGACCAACGAGTCCGTTACAATGTTGACGTCGGGACAAACGGGGGCATTGCATATTGGTGTAAATGCACCAAAAACCATGGAAGAATTATAGGAGTTTCCGGATGTATGCGTCAGCATATTTGCTCCAAATTGAGAAGTAATTGTAAAGCCAACCTCTTCTGTCCATGATCCTAAATTGCCTACTTGTATGCTTACTGGGACGCTATCACAGAGTAAAATTGTTTCAGAATAGACTGATCCAGAAGTGAAATTGCCCCCTACAATTCTGGAATAGCCATTTTGGACGAATGCCACCGTGTTGCCGTTCCAGCCGTCACCGTAGGTGTCCGTCATGTTCACCGTAAAGGCACACATGTCAGCAGGAGGACAAGCCGTACAAACGGGCAAGAAGTTGCCGAAGTTTTGACCAGCGGTAAGGTTAACACCAGAGGCTCCAATGTGGGAAACAACCGTGTCACCCGTAGCGCTCACCACATGGAAGCTCAATTCATAGCTATAAGAGCCCAACGTGCCCAAGCTAACGCTTACAGAATCCCAAGAACACAAGCTCAATGTTGCTGTTCCAGCCGATCCGGTTGCTAACGTCACAGAGCTATTAACACTGCCGCCTTGTGAGAAGGTTACAATGTTACCATTCCAACCGTCGCCATAGCTGTCAATCATGTATACCGTATACTGGCACTGATTCGAAATAGCACATGCTGCAGTCGTAACGGTAGCGTCCGCGCTCCAAGAACAGGTGTCCCCTAAAGAGCAAATCTCACGAACGGAGAATTCGTAGCTCGTAGAAGCCATCAAACCTGACACTGTTGCCGTGCCCGTTGAGCCGGATATAACCGTGTAGGCTCCCGTGGTTCCCGCTTCGCGGTAACGCACTTGAGAACCAATCGTCGTGCTGTTATTCGACGACCAGGTAGCGTCAAAGCTCACGTCTGAAACGTTAGATGAGCCTAGGCTAGAAACGCCAAAACAGGTCAAAGGAGCGAATTCATCCGCACCGATGTCAGGCGTGGTCGTAGAACGCGTTTGGCCGTCAATATCGGTCAAGACACCCAGTGCCGCACCCGCGTTGTTCGCAGAGGAGCCCTGAACGTGCAGATCCGTAGCGCTTACAAACAAAGGATCGCCCCATACAGAGTTGGCGTCCTGAGAGCTAGCCGTCTGCCATGCAGAAAGCGTAGAGCTACCTGAGCCAAATGGGGTGGTGCTTGAGGCGAAGAAGTTGTTGTAATCCGAGGTGAAGTAAGTGCCGGCCGGAGCATTAGAAGCAGCTTCCAATGCGTAACCGCCACCTGCGTTCACAATGATGTTATTCTTGATTACGTTACCGCCCGGCGTAAAGTAGCTCGTAGAGGTTGACGCGTTCAAGTAAACGGCACGACCGGCTGTTGCAGATCCAGCGCTAATGTTCACCGAGTTGTGCTGAATCGTCGCATTCGCACAGTGGTAAGGGTAAATCGCATAGATAGAACCCGTACCGCTGGAAGCAATCATGTTGTTTTCAATAACACCAGGGGCCGTGGAAGGGAAGTTGGCGTACGCAAGGTAGATGCCGTAGTTGGTTGTACCCGAGAGAACGATGTTGTTCTTTTTGATGCTAGCTGCAGCCCACTGAGAAGCTGTTGAAGTCCCTGAACATGAGGCGTAGATACCATACGTGCCCGCGTTGATGGTGTTGTTTTCAACCGTCAAATAAGGCGCGTTGCCGCTAGGTGCTGAGGTATAGATGTAAAATCCATAACCAGTACCAGCATTAATCGTGTTATTTTGAACGTCCACACCATACAAAGGGTAGTACAAGTAATTGTACGCATAGGCGCCCGTTGCATTGATGGTGTTACCATGCACTTTTTGGTACTTGGCATAACGTGCATACAAGCCGTAGTAGCTCGTGTTAATCACGTTGTTCTCAATGAAGACCGAGTCCGATGAGGTTGTGTACGAAGAACCGAAGACATAAATACCGTATGAAACACTGTCCATTGTGTTACCGGTGAAAGACCACGTTCCTTGCGCTTCAGCTGGTGACGTATAATAAATCCCTGCGAAAACATTATTTGTTCCAGTGGCAACTCCAACAAAGACATTATCCTTAATCGCAATGTTACCAACCGACCCGGTATAGTCCAACAAGCGACCATGCGTGGTGCCACCAGAAGTAATGGTCAAACCTTTAATGGTAACATAGCTTGAGCCATTCAATCGGATGGTCCAGTTGTCGGTGAGTCCCGTAGGGCTGTAGGTTACCGTTGCGGCCGCCGTATTGGTCGGATCTGCTTGGAAGGTGATTCTGTTCGCTGCCGAAGCGCCCGTTACAGCAGGAATGGTTACCTGTTCTGTGTACGTGCCTTGCTTGACATTGAACGTAACTGCACCGCTTACACCAGCGGCAGACAATGCACTGATTGCGGAAGAAAACGAAGAATAGTTAGTTATTCCAGTCCCGTTCGGGTCAATCGTATAAGACCCCGACAACTGAGCACTTGCCAACAGTGGGAAAAGGCTACCCCAAATAAAATAGTACCACTTAGAACGCATACGCCAATGAAATAATGGAGTGATTTGACATGGCTTGACTCATCCCAACTGGAATGGCATACCCCAAATTGGCTGTGATGGCGTTTTTCGAATAAAGGACACCAATTCCTATAAAATTCTGACGGCCCTTTTCATAGGACTGATTGCTATATCCTAGATTAATTCCTAGTCCATTCATGAGGTTTATAGAATAGAAAAGGGAAGGGCGGATTTCTTGAATTTCCTCGGCCATTCCGCCCGGTGCATCATTCCACGCTTGGAAGAGCGCTCCAAAAGCACTCGGTAGAGGTTTGCCGGACACCACTTCCCCCTGTGCATCTAGAATGGGAGCGGTAGGAGCAAGTACTTTTTCGATTTGAATTCCAGCGAAAGATTCAAAATTGCCAACGGGAATATTTCGTGTGTATGCCAAACGGAAAGTACTAGGCTGATATCCATATGATTCTGTAGAGGTCTTCAAAAGCCCCCCCAAATCGTTCCACTGAACTGTAAGCTGATCATCATCGCTTAAAAGAAAGACAGCACCTAGGTCAACATCTATTCCTCCTACTTTAGCCGCATTGGATTGACCTTGGAATAAGTCCGCATAGGCATATCCCAGTCCAACACCCAAATGAATTTTTTCACTTACCGGAAGGCTGTAATTCAAGCCAAAGTCTGCACAATAGGGCTTTATAATTCCAAGATCATTGCCGTCAATATCCCTGTAAGTCACTTCACCAGCCTGGAAAAATCTTCCTCCTGCTGACAATACCCCCGAGCCAATGTTAAATCTTGCGGCCCCTTGATATAGAGATGACCCCTTGACTCCTGATGTGAAAATGGGAACGGCACTGACTGATACGCCATTCCATTCTGATTGTATTAGAACGGTTGAATTAAAAATGTCGCCGTGAAAATAAGAGCGCCCAATGCTGTTTCCTAGACTCAATGTGTAGGCACTCATTGCTTGTGTTTTGTGCGGCAATGCAATCAATACAGGGTTAATGGCAAATGCGTACAACCCATTAGCTAGGATCAATCCGAGAGTTAAAACTTTTTTCATGGTTGCTCGTTTATAAATTGTTGGTAGTCTGCGGTTTTTAAATTTTTAGCCAAAATGGTTTTACTGGCATCAAGTAATAAGGTCGTGGGGGTTGTAGGGATGTAGTAATAATGCCTAAATGTTTGCTTTGAAAAATCGTTGTCAAAGCCATTAATCCAGGCGAGATCATGTTCTTTTAAATAGTTGCGCCACTCATTCAATTCCGTCTCTACCGTTATGGCTAAAACCTCTAACCCTTTTTCCTTATTTGACTTATAAAAATCCACCACTTCGGGCAGGGTCTTCTTACAGTGACTGCACGTCGCATCCCAAAAAACAACAAGGACAAATGGGGACTTTACGTCATGCAGATTTCTCTTTAACCCTTTTGAATCTGTAAAAGAAAAATTCGGGGCCTGGCTACCAATTAGATTCCAAGACAATTCATTCGCCTTGTCCAAAATCTTCCCCAACGCTTCTTCACTTTCCCAATAGGCTACACCATTTCGGTAGAATAAATCCACCATTTTCACAAATGGCTTATCCATACCCATGATTTTCGACGATTCAAATCTTTGGGTCATTTTGGCCACTAGATAGTTCCGCACCAGCGTATCCATCTTCAAATCAAAGAGGACATCAATTACTGCCAACAGTGTATCCGGGCTTTGAGGACAAATTTTATCGAAATACGTGGAATAGTTTAATTGTAAAAAGGGCGAACGCACCACACCAGGATGCGCCACCGCCGTATTCTCCCAATACGCGCGAGTCCAAAGGCGGAAATTGGTATTGATATCAATATCCATGGGTTGCGGATTCCTTGCCTGGATAATATTCGCTATGTCCAGCATCCCATTCTCACTCAGCCAGCCCTCTTCGAAAGAGGCAAATACTCCTTGCGCATTCTCAGGTGTTAATTGTCCTTCTTGAACGAGTTGGTTAATCTGATCCCCTTTGTTTCTGAAGGCCGTAAACGCGGAATTTTCTAGCCCTTTTTCCCAGATAAGGTTTTTTGCCACTTCAGGATACTCCGTCGAAAAAACTTCCATCTCGCCATCCTTTGGGATTATGAGATCAAAATATTCTCCTTCATCCACCACGATGGTGTACAGCCCAGGTGGATAGCCTTTTGTGAATTCGATTCGTCCATCCTTCGAAACTTGAAGAGAGTCCTCCAAGAGCCGTTCTTGCCCATAGAAATAGGCTAGTTTGACCCAATTCTTGGGGCAGTTATTGATTTGGCCTTGGATGACCTGCGCAGATAATCCACCTGCGCAGGTCAAAGCCAATGCTAGAATCAAATTCTTCATCTATCAACGAACAATATTGATTTTCTCAATGCTCATAACCGAGCCTTCTTGCTGAATCTCCACATAGTAGAGACCTTCCGCAACGTTTTCAAGATTAATCTCGGCCGTTTCCATGTAGGACTTTGCTAAGAGTCGCTTTCCAACCGCATTGTAGATCACTATCTGGTATTCCTCGTCTGTGGGTACCTCGATTCGGAAGTTTCCAGTTGAAGGATTCGGGTAGAGAAGCACACGTCCACGCCATGGAAGCTCAGGCGTTCCAATGCCCGTCTGATTCAAGATGTTGGACTTCGAACCTTCAAACGCGGACGTTTTACCTAAGGTCGGCGAACACGCATCTCCGTTGAATACCGCATTAATGACATAGTAGACATTTGGTGCGACAGGTGGGTTCAAATCGGTGAACGTCGTAGTTCCCCCTGAGACACTACCAATTTGGACCAGGTTTCCTGATGTAATCCAACGGAAGATCTCATACGTTTGAACGCTTCGGCCTTCGTAAGGAGTCCAGATCAAATTGATTTCACCGCCAGAACCGATGTTCGACTGCAAGTGAATGGTTCGGTGCAGGTCGCTTGTATCACTCATTGTTCCACAAGAATCCAAAACAGCTATGCGATATCGATCGGGTTGCTGCTGAGGAATACTTGTCAGATCCGTGAAGACACTCAAGCTTGTATAGGACTGTGTTCCAATCTGTACATATTGACCTTGACTGTTCTCCTTGAGCAGAACATAATCCGACGTACGGTATCCTGGGGTATGCTCCCAAACGATCAAGTTCTTACCTGTAAGGCTGTCCACGGACAATACACAGATCTCTTGCTGATCGAAGGGTTGGGGTGCATTCAGGATATAGCTCGAACTATCCGTACAGCCATTCATATCCGTTATCAAGACAGAATACATACCGGCGTACAGGAACAACTGGTTGTTTTGCGATGAGCCATTTGACCACTGGTAGGTGTATGGTGCTACACCGCCCGTCGCATGCAGCTCAATGCCGCCATCGTTATTCACCGGACATGTTGCGTCGAAGGTCGTATCGACTACCGTGACCAACAACGTAGGCTGATCCACCGTATCCGTTACAGAGTAGGAGCACCCGTTGAGGTCTACCATGTTGAACGTGTAGACGCCCGCCGTCAAGCTGTTGAGCGTGCGTGCTCCATTCATGAAGGCTCCGTTGGCATTGCCACGAACCACTCCATCACAATCTGTACAGCTTGCGAAACATACGATGCTAAGCGTCGTATCCTGTGCAGGAACTACTACATAGCGCTGGACCAACGTACTACCCGTGATGATGCCACAACTCGTCGGTACGTTCTCTGGTACGCTTGACTTCGCATAGCGGTAGTAGATCGTATCACCAGGCATGAAGGTCAATGTCTTGCGGTAGATAGAGTCTCCCGCAAAGTCCGTCATCAGGTGCGTGCCGTATGACTGTACGAACAACTCAATACCGCCGACAGACCACGTCTGACCTCCCATGTTAACCTGGAAGCTCACCGCTACTTCGCCACTGGATGCACCCGTTACGCTGGTCCAATCCACGGCATATGGTGCCGTCCCGCCCGTAGCGTTCACCGTGATGCTTCCGTTGTCGCCGCCGAAGCAGTCCACATCCGTCTGCGAAGTCGTTGCTGCCATGCTTGCAGGCTGCACAAGCGTGAAGCTCAATGCATCCGTACAACCATTGGTGTCCGTCACAGTTACTGCGTACGTGCCCGCCGTAAGGCTTGACAAGTCTTGCGTACTAGCACTGTTGCTCCACGTGTAGGTGTAAGGCATCGTGCCTCCCGTGACGCTCACATCAATGCTTCCGTCGTTCGCTCCGTTACACGTTACGTTCATTCCAGCTGCATAGCTCGATACAACGCCTTGTGCCTCCAGTACGTCAGGCTCAGAAATCTGACCAGACCAGCTAGCCGTACATCCTTTACCGTCCGTAACCGTCATCGCGTACGTGCCTGCCTGGAGGTTGGTCAAATCTTCAGAGATCGCTCCCGTGCTCCAGTTGTAGCTGTATGGCAAGGTGCCGCCTGCTACCGTCAAGTTGATGAAGCCATCACCACTCTGGTAACAAGACAAGTCGCCGTAGCTATCCATGGCCACCGTCAACAACGTAGGCTGAACAATGGTATCTGTTACAGAGTAAGAGCAACCATGCGCATCCGTAACCGTGTAGGCATAGGGGCCAGCACTCAATCCACGTGCGACTTTATTGCCATACGTCGTATTCCCTGCAATTTGATTTTGGAATACCCCATTGCAATCTGAACACTGGCCGTAACAAACTGCTCCCAATGTGACATCGCTGCTCACGTTAAGGGTACGGTGCATGGTTGAGTTACCTGAAGGGATCTGACCACAGCTGATGGGCACGTTTTCAGGGATACTTCCTTGGTAATAACGGTAGTAAATCGTCTGGTTTGCAGGCAATTTAACCGTAGCACGCAGCGTGCTATCACCCAAATAGTTTGGTTGCAAGGTTACAATTTGACCATTTGTGAAGGCCACCGAATAGGTCGTGCTATTCCAGTTTGAACCGTGCAATTGGAAGGTTACTTCTACCGAATCCAATGCATTTGGCAAGCTGGTCCAGTTGAAATGGTACGGTGCTACTCCACCGAAGGTGTTCACCACCACTTTACCATCGCTTCCGCCAAAACAATCTGGCTCAACACTGTAATGGTAGCTATTCACCGCTGTAGGTTGATTTACCACAACATCGATGGTGCTCTCACAGCTGAAGCTGTCGGTAACAAATACCGTCAAGGTGTCGGCACCCAAATTCAGGATCGTCGCAGTCGTGTCACCATTGCTCCAATCGAATGTGTATCCGCCGTTGCCCGTGACCGTCAATGCGACGACACCATTCGTGTCACCGTAGCAATTTGCGTCGGTTACACTTGCTTGCAGGCTAGGCAAGGCACGAACGTCAATTCCAATAGCCTCAGAGGTAGATGTACATCCAATGGAGTCCGTAATAATGGCACTGTAGCTATATCCGCCCACAGCCAATACACCTGTGTTCAGCGTATCTGTGGAAGTATTCTCCAGTCCTCCGTTGAGGTACCACGCATACTCAGTAAACCCTCCTGGGACTTGCAAGACTACATTGCCCATTTGGCCATCACAGTACTGTAGCGTATCAGAAGCAGAAACGGTGAGATTTGATACAGGTTCTGAATTAACAAGCACATAAACGCTATCCGTGGAGATTTCACAGTTGTTGCTATCCACAAGCGTGACGGAGTACCACCCTGTTGTGTGAAGGGTCAAGTTGGCTCCGGTTTCACCCGTATTCCAGACGTAGCTCATGTTGTTGCTAAGCACATCTGAACTACCTGCCTCCAGAATATCTCCTTCACAAACCGTCTCCGGCGTCAAGCGATTCAGTACAGGATTGGATGGGTTTACATCCGTGAATGAAATTCCATCCACCGCAATTTCCCCATTTGGTCCACCCGTACCGGCTTGAGCCTTCAGGCGGAGCTTGACTGTGTGTCCAGCATACGCAGACAAATCAGCCGTATCCGTTACCCAAACGTTGGTTGAGGTTGGGGTTTCGCGCATCCAAACCGTTGTCCAACCGGTCTCTCCTGTTGTCACGTCCTGAACTTCCACTTTCAGGCTTCCCATTTGCTGAGCATAGCTTGGATTGCCTAGTGCAATAACATTGGTGAACATATGGTAGTTGAATACCATTGCAGGCTGATTGGTTCCCAACAAGTTGATACAAGGGGAGACAATGGCAGCAGTTTTATTCTCATCCGTGCCCGAGTACGGGTTGAACAAGAGGTATCCGCCATGGCCATCTGCAGATGTGGCATCCGTATTTGGCCCGCTGTATTGCGTATCCGTGGTATCACGGTGAAGGATCCAGTCTTTTGCTTGAGCGTGATCCACAACCCATGGGTAGAGCAGGCTATCCATCTCAGAGACAACAGCTTGATACCCTGTGGCAATGATGAAGTTGGTAGCTCCCCAATTCACATCAAACTTATCCTCAGAAGGCACATAACGCACCTCTGTACAATTCTCCGCACCCGAACTGTAAACCAGCGACTGATCTGTGGATGCGAGAACACGTCCATTCAATCGGAAGTATACGTCCGGCGGAATATTAATGGCCACGCGGGCGGTGTCGTAAGAAGGACATCCATTTTCAGATACAGCCTTCAAGACAAACGTCTCACTCTTGGTTACAAGCTGCTCTTGGGTCGTCGAGCCATTTGACCAGAAGTACTGCGCAAATGCTTTGTTTGTAGACAAGGTTACCGTATCACCCAGGCAAAGCGTACCGCTCAAAGGCAAGTCACTCGTGATATTGACGGCACTCGTGGAATCCACCTGAACAACTATGGTGTCCGACCAGAGGATACATCCAGAAGCTGCATCCGTAACACGCAACATAGACGTCGCGGTATTTGCTACGGTGATCACCGTCGTATCAGGAATCTGACTTCCATTCACATACCACTTGTAGGTGTCATAAATCGGAGCTGTATTCAAGACAGAGAAGTCACATACTCGAATTGTATCAACAGCCTGGATCTTGTCAATGCCCAACTGAACATTTGGTCTCCAGGTTGAATACTGCGTATTGCCAGGAAGCGAGCAGTTATCCGCATTAGAGTTTGAATGCGAACTCATGGACAGCTGAACATTTCCGTAGATCTGATGCTTCAAGATCTCTACAGAGCTCGGATTGTTCGCCCCATAGTCGAAGCAAACTTCTACCAAGATATTCTGGGCCCCATCCCACTTGAATTCATTCGCAAAATTGTGAATGTTCCAGGTGCCGCTTACAGGGAAGTAGTTATTGATGGTAAATACTTGCTGCAAACCAGTTTCCCAGTTGGTCATCGCAGATTGGCCTGTATGACCCATGGAGATTGTCATGTTGCTCATGGCAGACAAGCCAGATTGCTCGACGTACAAGGAGAGGCTGTTGATATTCGTATTCTGCGTCAGACCTGACTGATAGAGCTCTGAGGCACGAATGACAAACTGCACTTTACCATAACGTTGATTGCTTCCATAGGGGTGGGGGTCTGAAGAGTTCCACCATTCAGTAACAGACTCATTGTTCCCCATTACAGTGGTCGTGACTCCCTGAAGGGAAGCCCCTGTTGCAACATTCAAATTACTTGCATAGACTACTGGAGGATAGACCACGTAGACCCGAGCTGTATCTGTATTTGCACATCCGAAGCTGTCTACTACACTCAAATAGTACGTCTCAGATTCAAACGCTTCGATAGTACGAGTTGAATACTGATTTACGCTTACGGTCAAAGATGTCCAGTTGTAATCTACAAATCCACTACCCGCATCTAGGGTTACGATGTCGCCCACACACATGCGGACTTCGTCATTACCGTTGAGCGTAGAACCAGGCTTAGCAATACTGCTTGTGATTGTAATCACAGGGGTAGGATGTGCCGTAATGATTACAGCCGTGTCTTGAGCCGTACATCCTCGGTCATCTGTAACGGTGACACTGTAGTTGCCAGGGGCCAAGCTGTTAATGGTAGATGGTGCATTCGCAATACTTCCACCTCCAGGATACGTCCAGGTAATAAAGTAACGACCCGAGCCACCTGCAACATCCACTTGAAGAGCCCCATTGTTCTCGTTTTCACAGTTTTCATTGATCTTATCCAGATTCAAGACAATTGGAGCGTCTTGGGTAATCTCCACACTGTCTACAATGGTTTCAATCACTGTGGAGCCCGAAAGCTTCTGAATTGTCACCCTATACCAGCCTGCATAAAGGTTGGAAATAGTCCAAGGGTTATTCGTAGAAGTTGAATTTGGATTAGTAATAGTATGGCCATCCAAAGAAACCCAAGAGTACTTATAGGGGCCGCCATTCGGATGCTTGGCTGTTGCTTTAATCTGGGCTACAGAAGGATTACATGCAGGGTTGTTTGTGACTTCAAACGCTACACCAAATTGAGCCAAACTCAAGTCTGATTCAATCGCGCCAAGATCTGCGTTTGAGCCTACAGGGTTAGGTCTGTTCTGACCGTACAAATCCTGAAGTGGCATGTTAAGATATACCGGGTTATTGGTGGACCCTGGGTTCAGCCATGACATGTTTGTATCTGCCGACCCAATGGCTGCACTCATCACCGCTAACCCATAGTCGCCCTGGCCAGGGTTCTTCAAATAAACCGGTTCAACCAGCATATCTGTAGCTGTCACTTGGCCCGTGACTCCAGGGGTTGTCAAAATGCTCGTACTCGTGGTGCCGCCCTGTACCAATGAACTCTTGATGTTCACATCACAGTCCGCACCGCCCCAACTGTAGTTGCCTTGATGGAAAATAATATTATAACCGGATTGTCCGCCAAGGATAGAGTTGTAAAGATTCAGCTCAGAATTATCCCTGATATAAATAGAGGAGTTTGGATTACTTCCCGTATAGCCGGTACGACTTGTATTACGGTAAATCGTGCTGTTAACTAGGCTCACGTCGGCTGATGACATAATCGTCAAACCAGAACCAAAACCTCCCTTATTGTCAGCAATCAAGGCATTTTCAAAAACGACTCCTTTGTTGGGACCACTGGAAACTCTAACCGCACCATATTCATTATTCATGCTGGTGTTGTTTCGAATTATGAGATTCGAAAGGGTTAGTTTTCCATTGCCATTTGAATTTATATCAAGGCCTGATCCACCTCCCCAGCCAGTATTGGTGTTATTAAAGATTTCCATACCAGTAATAATGGCGTCACCACTCATGTAGCCATTTATGCCAACTCCGGCGCCCCAGTCATTAGAAGTGTTCTCAAAGACCCTAACATTGGACCATGGCATATCCGTAGTATGATTCATATAAATGCCCGCGCCTCTGGGTGCTGAGTTGTTGTAAACGTCTACATCATAAAGTAATGCAGTGTTTTCAATGTAGATTCCGCCACCTTCGTTAGAACTAGTGTTGTTGCGGACTTTCAAGTTTGAAAGTACATACCCCTTTTCATAAAGGGCTAAACCTCCGCCACGCTGACCATGCCAATAATTAGCCGTTGCATTACCACGTGTTACGGTGAATCCTACAAAGCGAACCACATTTGAACCAGATGAATCAGAAGTGCCATTGTAGCGCGCCCGGATAACAGCATCTTCATCTGAACCATTGAGGATTACATTGTCAATGTGACTTGCTAGACCATCGAGTATAAACCTTGAAGCTATAGTGATTGGCTTTGCATATTCATATCCATTGACAGAACCTAGTTCCATGTTCTCATAATAGATTCCATCCTCAATAATGATGGTGTCTTGATCACATGCCAAGTCATAAGCTAGCTGAACGGATTTCAGCGGAGCAAGTTCTGTACCCGAATTGCTGTTGCTACCTGATGTCGATACATACCATCTGCGGCCTAATTGAGAATCAAGTGTAACTGTGTCAAACACATAGCAACCAACGGCATCCTCTAGACGAACCGCAAAGGTGCTTGCGGCAAGATTTCCTATGGTTTGAACGTTGGTTGGCCCATTCCAAATATTGTTTTGCCATACTTGATTGCCATTCTCAAATACACGCAGGTAGTAATCGCCAAAACCTTGTTGGAAAATGGTTCCACCTCGCATATTTCGAACCTCAATTTTTCCAGAATTACTCGAAACGCTCTCACATACATTCTTGACCATGGAAATTTCAAATTCCAATGGATTATTGAGATTGAGTGTTTTTGTAATAGTGTCATTGCGATCCAACGAGAACACTTTCAACGTATACAGGCCTTTTCTAGGTGCAACGATTTCTTCATCAAAAGAAATGTAACCACTAGGTCCATTCCATTGAACTAGGTAATAACTCGAGTTCAAGATGCTAGGAGTGATTGTATAACCACAAGAAGTAAGCGTAACATCGAAGTCACCCACTGCTTTGGCGTTCTCATACGCACCTGCGTCCGGATTAGAACCCGCTGGGTTTGGACGCGCATTGCCCGCCAAGTCGGTACTTGGCAAGGTGTACAATGTTGAACCAACCGTCACATTTGCACGAGCAAGGCCAATTGCAGGTGAATTGTTGTTCAACTTCTTGGCTGTCGTCAACGAGGCGCTCTGCGTTGTGTTTGTAGTGTCTACATCCTTAATTAGCGCTGAATAGTTCTCATTGTTTGCCCAGCCTGGAATAACGCTATTACGTGCTGTGAACGAGTTGTTGCTTCCCCCTGGCAAGTAGACCATTTGGGTCTGGCCCGAACGGTCTTCCACTACAGAGTTGATCAATCGAATACTGTTGTTCTGACCTCCTTCAAAGGTGAATACACGACCATTTACCGATTGAGAGTTAGCGCCAAAGGTGGTGCCCACTATGTCAGCTGTACTGTTCGAATTCAAACTAATAATGCCGTATTCATTGTAATGCTTGTTGTTGTTTACAAAAGCATTATTGATGAAATCAACATCTGAATTATCCTGGATTTTTATCAAACGGTATCGGGCACCATTGTCCTTCCAAAGGACGTTGCTGAAGACGACGTCTGAATTCTGGATCCATGCAAAACGGTGAATCTCTGAGCTTGTAGAATAATTGTTCAAGAATTGAACATTCTCAAATCGAATAACTCCCTCGCCGTAGCTATTGTTATCTCGGATAGTTAGTATGGAACCATCTTGACAACACTGGGTAGGGCTATTATCACGAATCACGATATCCTCAAACAAAACATTCGTGCTGTAGGCATTCCAAACTGTGATGACGCCAAATCCAGCATCAGGCCAATAGGCTGTTCCGTTGTGGTTTTTCACAGTAAAGCCCTTGAGCTCTATATTCTTGCCGCTTACTCCTTTGATGTTGATGAGACCATAAGACGTATAATTTCCATTGGAGTCAAGAACTGAAGTTACCGAGCCATCTGTGCCAGGTTTGATTATCGTAGTTGCTACTGCATTTGCATTTCCGAGGCGTACTGCATCACTGTAGACCTTGACACTGCGGTCAAGAATAATTCTTTCCTCATACGTTCCTGGTAAAACATAAACCTTGCCGCCATCCGATGCTTGGTTAATACCATGCTGGATGGTCTTATAAGGATTCGCCAATGAACCATCGCCCGTCGTGTTGCTTCCTGTTGTAGCAACAAATATGGGCTCGTCAATGCGAACACTATCCCGCGTTTCACAGCCCGTATTTGTAACGCTCAACACATAGGTAGCAGGTGAGGTCACCAACAATGTGTCATTTGCTCCGAGCGAAGTCGTTACTCCTGACTCAAACCATGCTATTGTAGAACCGCTGGTATAGTTTGCTCCCAGGGTCACAGTGTCTCCACCCAACAAATCCAACGTTCCAGAATGATTGACAATCTGGCCTACAGGGGAATTATTGATGTTGATGGTGTAGTTCTGAGACTCCATCTGACAAGACGTGTTGTCCGTCTTATTCAACGTAGTCGTCACCTTCAAAGTCTTGCTTGAGGTAACCTTTAACGTGCGATCCGTTCCGAATACAGTTCCCGTGTTCGGATCTGACCAGCTGTACACATCGAAACCTTCAGGTGCCCATACCGTGATGCTGTCACAGTGGGTTTCAACTGCGTTCAGGGCTACACTGTTATTTCGGAATACAATGAAATAACGATAGTTTGTGCCTTGGCTGTTTGCATCCCAATTGCCATTCCAGGACATTTGAATAAAACCATGATTCCATGACTGGTTCCAGTTTGGATCCCAATTCGTATACGTCGGAGTTGACCCGTCAATGGCAACCCAACTTGACGTCGTTGATGCCCTTGAAATGCCAATCCATTGTCCTCCACAGCAAGAAACATTCTGCTTGTACCATGAAGTTACAAAGGAGTTTTCCGTCGCATCACTTGGGTACCACAACTCTGCACCCAAGGATTCAGCCGCAGATTTTGCACCGTTCCAAGAAGTATAATTGGGAGAGTGATAAATATAACTTCCATTGTATTCTCCTACATATGTATACCCATTTATGGCATCGCCTGTGTGCAGAGGCGTTGCCCCTTGGAACACCTGTGGTGTTTGCTTGACCTCTACGTAGACAGAGTCTGATGTAGTACAACCCGCAGTGTCCGTGACAGTAACTGTCCACATCGCGGTGTTGCCTACTGTGATTTGGGCTAGGTTCGCTCCGTCCTGCCACAAGTAGCTGTCCGTCACGTCTGTCGTAGCAGCAGTCAACGTCACGGTCTCCCCATTACAGATCGTAACAGGGCCACTTGCCGTCAATGTCAAGTCTGGCAGACTATTTCTGTAACCAACGACTACAGTATCCGTAAACTGACACCCCTTTTTGTCTGTCACCACAATCCGGTATGACCCTGGGCGTGATTGATAGCTTGTGTAGTTAGCCGTTCTTTCTTGTGCGCTTTGATCCGTCCAAGAATATCCAATGCCATCTATATCCAGGTATTGAATATCATACTTGTAGGTGCCCCCAGTGAAAGGAGAGCCTCCAGAAATATTGAACTTCAACTTGCCGTCATCTCCAGCAAAACAGGTCGCCGAAATACTAGCATTCGCAATGCTGATTGGGCTAGCCGTAACAACAACCGCAGTATCTGTAAGAGTCAAGACCGTACCAGCAGTTACCACCACATAATACTTACCAGAAGCCAAACCTGTGATAGAATTTGTGGTCTTTTGACCCCATGCGGCATCACCTACCTTCGTCCACAAGAAGGCTTTTGCAATACCAGCCGTAGAACCCGTTGGGTCAATGAGCTGAACAGCGATAGAACCCGAATTAGTTTGACATACACCGTTGTTTACAATGATGAAGTCCAGACCAGCCGTACCCACAGAATCAGGATGCTCATAGACGCCTAGGTCAGGCTTAGAGCCCGCAGGGTTTGGTCTGATGCTATTCTCGATATCAACAGTAGGCGCTGTCAACGTCTTCGTTGAGCCAGTGGGACCAACATCAGCAGTTGTCCTTCCCGCTCCGATCGATGAAGCAAAGTTGGCAAGTCGGTAGTCACCGTGTGAACGATCGACAAAATAAGGCGCAGTAGTACTTACGCTTGTGCCCAGAGTTTTTGTGATTGACCCAGAAGTACCACAAGACTCATTCTTGATAGCGGTAGAGCCTCCTTCAATGACTGAGAAGCGAGCAGAAACACTCGATGTTCCACAACCATCCCCTGTGATACTCAATCCATTGTTTTTCGTAACAATACTGTTGAGCAAACGAAGATTAACGTTGTCTTTAATCGTGATATTACCCTTGTCGTGCCAAAGTTGAGTGTTTCGGGAAGTATTATCTGAGAATGTTGAATTAATGAAGCTATAATTGCCTTGGTTCTGAATGAATAGTCCAGGCCTGTAGTCCGTGACATTTCGCGCAAACAAGAAGTTCTCGAAGACCAAACCATCACCTTGATACGGGGAATTCCATTGATCAAAATAAATCCTCATTGCCTGCTGAGAATTCGAGCCGCCAACGTTTTCAATTACCGTAATGTTCTTAAGCTTTGCTCCAGAATTTGCAGATAAATCTCCAGCAGGTACGTTGCCAGTGTTTTCTCTAATGATGAGGTTTTCATAGGAACTCCTCATTTGAACTTCAATCTGAATGCCGCCGAAATCGCCTGCATTGTTCTTTTCGATAGTAACATTTCTGAGGTAAAGAGATCCTCCTCCGCGTGCAGTCAAACCTCCACCTTGAGAGGAGGCTTGGTTTGCAGAGATTATTGAATTCGATATGACTAGGTGTGCCCAGTTTTCTTTGAAAACACCGCCTCCATAATTGGCGCTGTTGTCTATAATTACCGACTTATCAATTTTCACTGAGGCTTCGCCATTGTAATTTCTCACATTAACAGCCCCGCCATTATTACCAGAGCCCCCCGTAATGGTCAGGCCTATAATTTGAGAATAGGCTGTATCTGATAAATTCGAATAGAAATCCTTATAAGTAAATACCGTTTCAGAATTGCCTTTTACAATCGTCGTGTTGATGTCATTGGTGTCCCCTGATAGTATATACTTAGATGCAATAAACAGAGGTTTATTTACAACGATACCATCTTCAAGGTGCGTACCATTCAAAAGAATAATGGTATCCCTGTCACATGTCTGATCAATTGCATATTGGATCGATTTCAGAGGTAATAGTTCGGTTCCCGGATTGGCATCATTCCCGTTAGGTGAAACATATAATCGCTGACTGTTCTTTGAATTGATAGTTAGAGAGTCTAGAATTGTACAGCCAGCGCCATCCGTGACCTCGATATAATAACGGCCAGCAGCAGCATTATTTCTTTGATAAGACCAGTTTGGGTCATTCACACTATTAAATTGCCAACCGTCGATGACTGTTCCCGCACTGTTTTTGACCTGGAACGAATGCGACCACCAATTTGTATTATAAGGGGTGCCTCCGCTAACTTGACCAAATCTGAATTTACCAGAAGTACTACTCACGGACTCGCAAACATCCTTTGAAAGGAGGATTTCAAACTCTAGTGGATTATTTAAGTTATACGTCTTAACTATCGTATCATTTCTATCAAGCGAGTAGACACTCAACGTATAAACTCCTTTAACGGGGGCAGTTATTTCATCCGTAAATGCCAAGAAGTTATTCGGGCCATTCCATTCAACTAAGTAGTTGGACGAATTGAGAATACTAGGTGTAATGTCATAGCCACAAGAAGTAAGCGTAACATCGAAATCCCCCACTGCTTTAGCATTCTCAAACGCGCCAGCATCCGGATTAGAACCAGCTGGGTTCGGACGCGATACCCCCTTCAGGTCTTCAGTTGGGCTAACTAACGTCTTTCCCCCAAGATTCAAAGGGGTTCGAGCAATACCGATCGCGGGAGAATTTGATTTTAAGCCGCCTCCATTATTCAATGAGGGAGATGTGAAGACCGTCAACCCATTCGTATCCAATGTGAGATTACTGCTCGTGTAGGACGATTTAGACGTGCCCCCAACAATTGAGTTCGCCACGTACATAAAATTGTTCGACCCATAAGCATACATCCAATTGTTCGCCATGTCGCCTTTCAAAACAGAATTGGCAAACCAAATTTTATTATTGGACCCAGCTACAACAAAGATGTTATTTAAACCATCATTTTCAGTTACAGTAACATGATTGAATTCTGCTTCAATATTTGAGGCATCCAACTTCAATAATTGCCCTCCACCATTATTTGCGAAAAGATTATTCTCAAACGTGACATTAGCAGCGTTCGCAAAGTTGATTATTTCGTCGAAATAGTCATTATTAACCCAACGACTATTTTCAAAACCAACATTTGACTGTCGGATATAGGCTAGACGATGAGAAGAGGAACTAGGATTCCCGTTGTTTTTGCATCTTAAATCTGTAAAATTGACATTAGAGCTATACTCCACATCAAGAATAACCGCGGCATTACAGCAACCTTGTCCTTGGGCTTGTTTGGCGCCCGTAACGACAACTTTCTCAAAGTCAATATCGGCAGTACTATTCTCAATCGAAATAGCTGATGATGCAGACCAAGAGCCACTGTAATTGGCTTGATAATCTTTGATGGTGAAGCCAATGAATTGGATTTGACCATCGTTCATTTGAATAACATTTACGCCACCATAAGCGGAAATGTTTGAATTTGAAGCTGATTGAATGATTCCAACTGAACCTGGCTTTAAGATTGTCGTATGCATCGCGTTAGTATCCCCTGTTCGCACGACGTCTGAAGCAATTTTAAGAGGTTTGTCTATTAAAATTCGCTCCTCATACGTACCAGGCAAAACATATAGTACCCCATTTGTGGATGATTGATTAATTCCATGTTGAATGGTTTTAAACGGAGCTTGAAGAGATCCAGGATTTTGATTATCCCCAGTTACTGAAACAAATTTGGGAACTGATACAAATTGTGAATCCAGAGTATTACATCCGTCCTTACTTGCCGTGGCAATAATCCATTGTTGAGATTGCACCATGAGTGTATCCGTTGTCGCTCCACCTGACCAAGTAAGGGTGCTACCCGCACTCCTGCTCGTGTACAATTTCAATGGCGTGCCCAAGTATTCAAAGCTTCCATTCTTGGAAAGAATTGTGACTGTGGGAGAAAGTTTGTTGTAGGTAACAACTACATAAAACACCTTCGAGCAACTAGCCCCATCTTCAATTGTTATCGAATAATATCCAGTTGGGACTTCTTCGCTAAAGACCGTACCGCTCGAAGTTGTAAAATATGACTTACTATGGGTAAGTGACGAATCTAGATTAACTGTAATGGAGTACTTTCCCCCAGCTATCGGGGTTCCTCCTGAAGGCTGAATTGTAAGTAGTGTTTTATCATCTGAACATACTGCCGAAGTGAAATTCATACTAACAGTTATATCGTCTGGAATTACAACATGCGCGGTATCAGAGTAGATGATATTCGATGTACTGTCAACATAATAAATTACATAATCACCATCGCCAATATTTGAAAGCGTAACTCCCGTTCCGAGTACATCACCATTATAGTTCTTCCATGTAGGTGTAAAGTTGCCCACTGCGTTCACAAGCAAAGTCGTCACAGAGCCAGACAAAGAATCACAGATTGTCGGATTTGTAACGGAAATGTTGATGCCAACTTGAGGTGTTTGATGAACGGTTTCATAAGCGCCCAAATCTGGGTTTGAGCCAGAAGGGTTCGGTCTGGAATTACCAAGAACATCCTTAGTCGGTGAAACAATAGTCTTGTTGCCCATGGTAATGGAAGCTTGACCCGCACCAATTACCGAAGCTGTTCTGCTAAGGCTAAAATTCCCGTTTGACGAATCTGCGAAGTAGAGTCCAGATAAGCTCACGTTGTTCACATGGGCATGCGTTCCTAGGCTTGGGATAGACGGATTCCATGCAACATTGCTGAAGTACGTCTTGGTGGTCGTTGGAGATTGTGAATTATTCACTTCCAAGACACCGCTTGAATGAGTCAAAATGCTATTAGTTACATACAATTTTGCTTCTTCACCCAGTCGGAATAATTTACCCCCTAAGTTGTTCGAAATAGTGGCATGATTTAATTGCAGTATCATCCAATTATATTCAAACATGGGTTGATATGACGGCCATTGGTTGTTTACGACAACCCAATTATTAAGAACAATTTCGGATCCATTTCCTTCGCCATTTACGCTAAAGAGTGGTCCATTACTCGACTTATTTCCAATTGCAACTATATTCTTAGAGATAGTTCTTGGTTGTCCATCTATCCAATTCTGCCATGCTCCAATTGCATAATTGGCAGCCTCATTATAATAGAACTTACTGTCATTCACATAGCCCCCTTGTCCACAACACCAATTGTCAAACGAAACTGTTGAATTCTGAGATGCGACGTTTCGGACAAATCTTGTACGCTTGATTATAAAGTACCCACCTCGGGCGTAAAATGCAGATCCATGAATCGCACGATTTTCGGTAAATACACTGTTGTCTACCAAAATAGTACCCGCATCTTGATTTACTTGAATTGCACCACCATTTGAGCCTTCATTGTTTACAAAATTCATTCTTCTGAAAACAATGTTTCCTCGCGTTACGTTGACTCCGCCGCCTAATCCAGCATATTTGAGTCCATTTTTAATAGTAAATCCAATGAACTTTTTATAGGCTGTATCGCTTGGCTGATTCCAGTTATTTGTTGTAACATTTATATAGAAGACAGCCTCTTGGTTGTTCCCATCTACAACAGTATTTGCGATGTGTGAACTGTCATCATCACGCGCGTACAAGCTAGCGATAATGATGTCCTTGTCAACTACAATAGAATCTTCTGTAATTACGCCATCAAGCAAGAAGATGGTATCGCGATCACAGGCCTGGTTTATGGCATGTTGAATGCTAGCATATGGCGCAGATTGAACTCCGCTATTGGAATTTGAGCCATTTAATCCATCAACAAACACGCTTCTTTGAGCCTTTGAGTTGATTGTAAATGGATATTCCAACGTACAAACATCATCCTTAATCTCTAGTATGTAGTCTCCTGCGTTTACATTTCCTCTCCAATACCATGTAGACCCCCAGATATCCCAATTCGGACCCTGAACATAGACTCCATTCTTTTTCAATCCCCACTTCTGAGAAGCAACATTAATGCCGCTAAATGGCGTGCCTCCTTGGACATTACGAATGTCAAGTACCCCGGAATTCGTTCCTGCAGCCAAACAAACATCTTTTGTTGTAACAGTTGCGCGAAGCGGGTTGGAAATTTCAATGGTTTCACTAATCGTGTCTCCACGGTCTATTGAAATCACGGTCAGGACATAAGTCCCTTCTTCTGTCGTAAGTAGGCTAGTGTCTTGGGACGTGAACCCGTTTGGTCCTGACCAACTCGTACTGTAGTTGGTAGAATTCAGAACTTCCACATTGATAGCATATCCACATGCCTCCACGCCCAAGCCAAATGCACCAAATGACAAGCTAGATTCAAATGCCCCCGCATCAGGGTTGCTTCCAGATGGAGAGGGTCTTGAGGTTCCAAAAATGTCCGCTGCCGGAGAAGTATACGTATTAGATCCCACAGTGACGCTTTGACGGGCATGTCCGATTGCACGCGATGTAGCGGCTACAGACCCATTACCGTTTACGTAACCGTTTGACCAGATTACTCTGGAACTATCAAGCGTTCCTGTTCCAGATAAGATATCTCCCTTGAAGATGTTATTTCTAAAGTAGTACGAATTGTTTTGTTGAATCTCTAGAATTTGATCTTGTCCAGCATCAATAATAGAGTTCAGAATTGTGACCGTTGAATTTGAATTACTGTGATTTCTAATCACATATTGGTCATTGTAAACGCCTAGTTTATTCCCCCAAACTGTAACATGATTTAAGGTCAGATTACCATTGTTTCCATGTATGCCAAAAAGCCCGTGACTATTGTCTGGCTGTCCGGTTGTAAATATTGAATTGGATATCTTCAAAACAGATCCATCCATAATGGAAATAAGATCATATTGGGATTCGTTTCCAGCATAGCGTACATTCTCCCACGTAGATGTAGCAGAAGATCGAATGGCAACATCTCTACGCTCATCCCAATAACTTGGAGATCCGTTGTTTATGAATCGGACATTATTCAGATAGGATTTGCCACCAAACTGGGTAAATGAAATTCCCTCATTACAGCACTGCCTTGTGTTTTCCGTAAGCTTTACATTCAACAATTGGAGCCCTTCACCTGTAACATCTTGCATTAAGACGCCAGAACCATGGTTGTTTGAATTGTACCCGTTCTTAATGGTAAATCCTGAGATTACAGTTGCCGAAGCGCTGTTGTAATTGTTTAACTTGACAACAATGCCCGCTCCGCCTCCATCAATAATTGTGGTATGCAAGGCATTTGTATCACCCAGGCGGTCATAGTCTGACTGGAGATTTATTGCCTTACCAATTACAAGATTCTCTTGATATGTGCCAGGAAGCACGTAAATACGATCTCCAGTCGACGCCTGTGAAATTCCGTAAGTAATTGTTTTATAAGGGTTAGACAAACTTCCGTCTCCGGTAGAATTGTCACCGGTCGTAGCGACAAAAATTGGGACAAAAGTTCGAATCGTATCGCTAACACTACATCCATTTAATGTCGCAGTGAGCAAGTATGTACCTGCATTCGTCACTAAAAGAGTATCATTTGAACTTAAGGCTGTTGAATTTCCTGATTCGAACCACTCAATTGTCGCTCCCGGAGAAGCGTTAACTCCTAAAACAATAGAATTGCTGCCATTTAAATCTGTTGTCCCAGAATGATTAATTATCGAAGCGTTTGGAGATGCATTTATTGTTAATGCTACTGAATTTGAAGCAGAACTATTACATGAAGTACCATCATCATAGCTATAATTAGCAGAAAGACTTACATTGATGGCATCCGAAACCCAAACAGTTCGATCCGTACCTAAAATGACATTGTTTGTATTGTCATTCCACGTATAGCTATCATAGCCCTTGGGCGCTTTCAATAGAATTGAATCACAAATTTGAGTGCTGGATGTTACAGTCTGAGTTAAGTCCTCAAATTCCACAACCCAACGTCTTCCATCCCATTGATTGCCCCAATCATCCCATTCACCTGATGTTCCCCATTGTGGGTGGACTTGAATGTAGTATGAGCTTGGTTCATCTGGCTGGCCAGAATACCAATTCGTGAAAGAGACAGGTGTTCCATCATACCATTGATAGGTCCCGTTTACCTTAATGGCGCCTATGGCCAAATCATTACAACACCCTACCGCATCTCTAAAAAGTTGAGAAACAGCACTGTTCTCTTGTAAATCTTCAATTTTCCAAAGATGTCCACCATAACTTTCGGCACTTGCTTTAGCATCATTATAATTGAACCAACTATCCGTCCAATAATAATGATTCCCATTATATTCGCCCAAATAGGTGTAGTTGCTAATTGCATCCCCGGTGTGGGCGGGTTCATCTCCCGAAAAAATGGTTGGTTCATCTAAAATTCGAACAGTTATTGATTCCGAGTCCGAACAGCCCAAAGAGTCAATTACATTCAAGGTATAGCTACCAGAAGCACTTACCGTGGCTGTTTGGGTAGTAATACCATTTGACCAAGAATAGGCATAATCAGAAGACCCATTGCCAGCTAAGTCGATGGTTGAACCAAAACAAGCGGTGTCTCCTGTTAAAGTACTAATGGATGCGTTAACCGAACTAAACTTAAGGTTAATAGTATCGTAAGCATTACACCCTATGGCATCGACAAAATGTAATGTCACTTCGCCATCAGAGGTTGCAGAGAATGTTGTACTTGTTCCAGTTAGATTGCCTTGAGACCAGTTTATCGTATTCAACGATGAACTCAAATTTGAAATATTCTCTGTAGAAATCCCCAATGAGACTGGGCTTTCACATGAAATGACAACACCTTCTCGCTTCACCTGTGTTACGCCAAATCGCATGTTTGGGCGATATGAGGAAGTAGGCGCTTGAGATGCTGTGTTTAAGACATTTCCAGTTGATGTCGAAGCAGAGGTTGTTCGTGAAGTTTTGGAAGCCACGTAACTCGTAGCTGACTGGTTAAATTGATAGTTTGTCGATCCAGCGCTTCCCTGTCCTGAGTAGCTTACATCAATTACAACACTAGAAACGCCATCCCAGGTAAAATTCGAATTTTGATTGAATGTCAGCGTTTTCCACCCTGTGGAAGTTCCTGGATCGAACCAATTATTCTCATAGTAGAGATTTGAGGTATTGTTTCCACGCACGTGAACAACTGCCCACTTTGAATAGCCAGTGGCCGTAAATCCAGAAAATGTTGATGGGGCATTAATTATTCCAATCCTAAAATCGCTCAAATAAGTTGATGTTCCTGAATTTAGACCTATGGTTGCCACATCAAAAGCAATGGATTTGATCTCCATTCCTTTGCGTAACCCCATAGTTTGAAGTTCAGCAGCTGTGAGAATAAATTGACTTCTTGCTGTCTGACCAGATAAAGCAAAATATCCCCATGGCACTCCAAGCACATCCGGGTTTATTGTAGACGCATTTGTTGTTGAACCGGTCCCGTTAGTCAAGTCCAGCGCAGACGTTGGTCCTGTAATTTCAACTATTGGATTGTTAATGGCAACAGGCTGAGTAGAGCTTGCCTGACAGCCATTAGAATCAATTTCAACGAGCTTATAAGTGCCCTGAACTTTTGCATAGATTATGGTGTCTGTAAGATTTAATGAAACATTATCCCTGTACCAGTTAAATACACTCTGTCTTTGCCATGTTTTTACAGTAGAAAACGCTTTGAGCTCAACGGAATCTCCAATACAAGCAGAATAAGCCCCAAGGTCATTGTACATAATCGGAGCTGAACCGGCATAGATTGTAAGTGTATCTGAACTAACATTGTCTCCATTAACATCAGTTGCTGTGAAATAATAATCACCTGCAGATCCAACAACAACCCCATTATTTGTGCTAGAATTACCACTTGGCTGTGTCCAAGAGTAATTACTATTGCGGTCTCTCGCCCAAGAATACACCCAAGTATTCGCCCCTTCACAGAAGAAGTCTTCACCCAATCGAAACTTCATCCTGTTGAGTGTTCCATCCGCATTTACTCGCGCGAAATAGGTTAAATAATTCCAATTGTCATTTCGGGAAGAACGCCATGAAGCTCGCATTTGACTTGTAATGAAGAATTGGCCAGATGTCAAGTTTATAATTGATGCTCGTTCCGAATAGGACATTTCACCATCGCCTACATATTGTTTAGACCACAAAGTACTACCAGTTGAAGACAACTTTCGTAGTTCTAGGTGCCAGCCAACGTTTTGAATCCACCCCTGGCCAAGAACATATAAATCACCGTTCTTAATGCTAAGGGCAATACCACATGTGTGTCCGCCTTGTGCACCAGGTGACATGTCAATATTATTTACCAGCCAATTGCCGCTGGCTCCTGCAGCCGTATCCCAGGCCGCTACAAACTCTTTGTACTCATTATTAGGGTTACTATATCCCGTAACATAAACTTTCGAACCTGAGGATATGACTGCTCTAGGTTGAATATCAACATTTGACGCTCCAATCAACGTGTCTTGCCCTAAGCTTCCAGTTGCCGGATTAAAAGTGAATATTCTCACCCTGTTATTTTGCCAACCATCTTGTACTGCTCCGATCACATGTGCACCATTGTACGTAAAGGCCATTCGATTCAAATCTTGGTGGACCCACATTTGATTGTTTGCATTGTAGGATTTCGGCCAACCCGTTAACTCAACACCTAAAGAATCCGTTTTGAAGAATTCCACCTTGCCATAATTCGTAAAAGCCGCTATAATGATCTGACCATTGGATAAGCAGAAAATATCCTTCGCATATTGATTGTTAGTAAGCGCTAAGGTTTTCGTCCATAGTAGCGTGCCAGAATTCGTGTACTTTTTTAAGATTAAATCTCTGTCCGAACTTGTATTAATATCACCTGCAACAATAAAGCTATTTCCAAATACAGCTAAAGCATTGAACGTGTTATCATCACTCGAATTGTTAACTATAATCTTCGAGGTGTCTCCAGATGTATTATGAATAATTATCTGACCATTCGAAAGACTAGAATTGTATCCAACGGTTACAATTTTTCCATTCGATAATTCCGCACTTTGTTTTGTGTAGAATGAATGACTTACGCTTCTATTAGGTATGCCGTATTCAAATGCACTTTGAGCGAATAATGTATTGCTCAAAACAAAGCCAAATGCAATAGCCAATAACTTCTTCATGATGTGGCGAATAAGTAATTTTTACTTCCAGAATATTAATAAATCACGAAATTCTCGCGGAGTGATTTTTCTTCGTTAAATACCTCAATCGTATACATGCCGGGAGGCAAGCTTTCAGGATAGAGGTCGATGAAAGTTTCGTTGATGCCCGTTACGTACCGAACGATGGTTCCTGTTGCATCAAAGATTTTATAGTCAAACGTCTGTAAATCAGGGTTTTTGAACACAACGCGAGCGTAATCACTGAAAGGGTTCGGGTAAATAATCAGATTGTCCGTAGCCGCGTATTCCGCAATATTTGAGGTAGACTCGCCAAATGCATTGGTCTTACCCGTCGGTGTACAAGGGTCTGGATTGACCACCAAAACTTTATAGAAAAGCAAGCCGGGAGGCGGATTCAAATCTGAATAGGTGAAGTTCGCAGAAGAGACATCCGCCAATTTCAACATAGTCTTGGGTGATGGGCCTCGGTAGATTTCGTACTGCAAGAAGTCAATCCCTTCATATCCATCCCAAATCAAGTTGACCTCGCCAGAAATACCTTCGTTCAAAGTCAAGTGCATCGTTTTATGATTGTCGCTTAATTCCGACTCATTACCACAAGAATCCACAACACTTAATTTGTAGCGCGATGACGTTTCGCGAGCGTTGGAGTTAGGATCTGAGAAAACACTCAACTGGCCTGTGGCTGGAACAGATCCAATCCACACATACGTCCCTGTAGTCGGGTTCTGCTTGTAAACACCATATTCTAGTGTGCGTTTACCCAAAGTTTTGTTCCAAATAATTTGATTTCGGTTTAGGGAATCGACCGTTACCAGACAGATTTCTTCTAAATCAAATGGTTTCCAAACCGTTACATCCAACGTATCCGAATTCGCATAACAACCATTGACATCCCGAACCGTAAGCCATAGTGTACTGTCCTGATCCTTAATAGTTTGAGTTTGGACTGTTGAACCATTATTCCAGAAGTAGTTCAGGTATCCGGGACCTGGGTCGATAACCAGAGAATCGCCCAAACAAAATTCTAATCCATTCGTCAGTGAAAAATTCACCTGCGGAAGAGGGTTGACGATGATATTGACTGTATCTGACTTGTGCACACAACCGTTAACATCGGTCGCGAAGAACCAGAAAGACTGCGTAGAATCTGTGTCCACCATCACGGTTGTGTCCCCAGTATTCCATGCATAGCTGTCAAAACCTAATGGGGCCTTCACATAAACGGTGTCTTCGGTACATGCCGAGCTTCGGCCCAGGATATACGGAGTAGTTCTAAGTGATTCACTGTCGAGTAATACCTTGATTCCCAGGTTTGTAGCTACCCACAATGACGCTCCTTGATGTGCGGCATCATTGACTGTAGCGCTACCAAACGGTGCAGATGTAGCGTCATAATGTGTAAATGTGGAAGTGATCGTACTGTAAACAGAAACCGTATTCCCATTAGTAACCACCACATTGGTCCCGTTGCAACGGAGTTTCTTGATGGAGCTCGCATTGGGCAAACCTGTGATTGTCGTGAATGCCCCTGCGGAATATTTGACGAGTCCTGTACCGCTAATGCCAAGCCACAGATTTCCTTGATCATCCTCATCCAACGCTTTGATGTTATTAGCAGGCAATCCGCCGGAACTCGTCGTAAAGTTTGTAAACGACCCTGCACTGAAAATGCTCAAACCACTAGGAGTGGCAACAGCAACGCTGCCATTTGCCAATTGGGCAATGTCCATGACTTGGTTTGAGACAATGGACGAGTTGTTTGTTTTGTACTGAGTGATGGTTCCAGCTGTATCAATGACCACCAAACCATTGCTAATTGTAGCATACCCGGCATAAACTGTCCCGTTCACTCCTCCTTCTACAATGTACACGGCATTTGAAGGCAGGCCGCTGGCGACGTTAAATTGTTGCCAAGAAGTGTTATCCCATACAAGTAGACCACTTGTTGTACCCACAACCAGACGACCAAAGTCATCCTTCGAGATATCATTGACAGTCTGAGAGGGCATTCCCGAATTCGCGGTGTTAAGAAGATTTTGGGCTCCACCGGAAAATTCGAAAACACCTCCCGTAAATCCAGACCATACACCCGATGCGTCAGAATGTAGTAGTTTGATGTTGTTGGTGGTGAGTCCCGTATTGGTGTAGTCAAAATTCACGAAGCCTGTAGACCCTGACCCGTCCCACATGTGAATACCTTGTGTACTGGCCAAGATGACGGTCATCCGCAGGTCATCATAGTACACGTCATTAAAAATGGATTGGTTCAAGCCAGAGTTAAAGCTGTAATACAAGGTCCAAGCGCTGAGGTTATTCAGAGGCACCGTAGAAAAACCATAATCTGTGGCAACCAACAATCGTCCATTGCCGTCTTGAGAAATCGCATTGATTTGATCCGACCCTAAACCATTCGAGGTTGAGAGTTGGGTGTATTTGGTCCATGCACTTCCGTCAAAACGAGTAATGCCCTGCTCTGTGGCAATCCAATAGGTGCCACTTGTATCCTGAAAAACATCATTAATAATATTGGACCCAAGACCGTTGCCCGTATTTGCGGCATTGTAGACGGTCCAGGTAGGGGATCCAAAATTCCATTTCACTAGCCCATTATCCGTCCCCATCCAAATGGATGAATCGTTTGAATAAATACAGCGAATTCGATTAGAAGGCAATCCAGAGTTTGACGTCGTGTAATTAAACCAATTAATTCCCTCCACCACACTCAAGCCATTCAGCGTGCCAATAAAAATGTGACCCGTTGTATCCTCATTGACTGCCGTGACACTATCGCTAATAATTCCGGAATAGGCTACATTATATTGGTGCCAGTTTCCCGAAGCATATTCACGTTCAGCTAGTCCCTTCATCGAGCCTATAAACAAACCTTCGTTCAATGACTTGATTGGTCCTGTTTTGGCAGCACCAATAGCAATTTGGGTTGGCTTCAAAACATTGAGTCGGTTGCCGTCCCATTTGATCACCCCGTAGTCTGTTGTAATCCAAATATCCGTTCCAACGCGCTCAATGGCATTCGACGCACCAGGGGGCAAACCGGTGTTTGACGAGGTGTAATCTACCCAACAATTTTGCCCAAAAGCGGACACTGAGATGAGGGACATGACTAAAAATGAATAAACTTTTTTCATAGAGTATTATTTAAGACAGAGAATTTCAGCACGAAAGAGCAAAGCAAGTTTCAATATCACTAAAATCAAATAATTCTTGACCCATATTAGATACTTTTTTGATGTTTCGGATTCGAGTGGACACGTTAACATCCGAAGTACAGGTATTCCATTTAAACTAAAGACTTATTAGATGGCATTCGACTGTGAATTGCGTCCATTTCCCTTGACTAAAAAAGATGATTAAACTTTAGCATGCAATGAATCACCCCTCAAAGCCTAGGGTCATGATTTCATACGCAGAGGTTTCTGCGCGCTACCAAGCCGCCAAGTAATTCG
>Ga0222714_10000944_pt1 | contig 32856 bp, 48 predicted proteins | sample C33_3DmetaG_FD_165048 | JGI IMG/M metagenome (GOLD analysis project Ga0222714, IMG submission 165048) | Estuarine water microbial communities from San Francisco Bay, California, United States - C33_3D | ecosystem: Environmental > Aquatic > Marine > Unclassified | place: USA: California... | reverse complement strand
ACGAGGCTGCTTTTGGCGTCGTGCATGACTTCTGGGTGCCGAGCATGACGGCGAGCGTGCCGCTGGGCTGGCAGTACCGCGACATCGACGGCTCGGCCTACATTCGCAAGCCAAATGTCGCTCGCGTCGACAGGCTGCGGATCGGTCTGAGGTGGCAGGGCAATCCGCAATTCGAGCATGAGCAACATCGGATCTTCCCGCCGAAGTTACTGTTCAATGCGGTGAATGACTTCGACGCAGACTATATTAGCTTGCAGCGTGACGAGGGTGCGGAGCATCGGCCCTCGTGGGTGCAGCAGGTTGATCTCTCACATTGGGGCGCAACTGCAATGGCTATTGCATCCTGCGATCTTGTGGTAACGTCCTGCACGTCGGTGGCTCATCTGGCTGGTGCTATGGGCATCCCGACGTGGATCGTGGTCCCGGTTCTGCCGTACTACCTGTGGGCCAAGCCGGGGAATGGGACTGAGTGGTACGACAGCGTGAGGCTGTTTCGGCAGAAGGGACATGAAGACTGGATATCTGTCTTCAACGACGTGAAGAGGGAATTACGCCATGCCTACGAAAACGGGCTTTTGGATTCTGGTCAAGAACGGGCAAGTTTCCGACGTATGGGACTACAAACCATCGGATGAGAAACTCGCCGAAGAGCCGGGCTGGCGCGAGGCTGTCGAGGTCATGCCTGATCTTGTGCCCAATCGCGAGATGGTAACGACGCACAACTTCTACATTGACGTGACGCCAGCACAGATTGTGTGGGGCAAGCGCGAATTGACCATTTACGAAAGAAAAAACTCATTAACAATAGAGGAAAAGTTAAAGTTTCAAATGGCAGTTCAGGCCGAAGTAATGAAAGAAACAGATCAATATCCAGAAACACAATATGACGCTATTGCCGTTGAGGATGCACGCATAGTGTTTGAGAGCACTATTGATAAAATCAATTTAGCCAATACCCATGAAGACATAGACGCGTTAATGGGGGTGTAATATGAGTGGTATTATTCAAGCGTTGCTTGCATCTCTTGTCGCCGCCGAAGAGAATTATATAATTTTTGGCCAAGGATTAAATAATTATGGCCAAGTTGGGGATGGATCAAATACCACTAGAGTCAGCCCAGTTCAACTTGGCGTGGATACAGATTGGTACCAAGTAGCTGGTGGAGGAACACATGCTGTTGCTGTTCGGACAGATGGCACTATCTGGGCTTGGGGGAGAAATACTCAAGGAGAGTGCGGCCAAGGAAGCAACTCACCAAGCGGGTTTAACACCCCTCAAAAAGTTGGCGTAGCCACTAATTGGGCCCAATGCTCTGCGGGTCAGAGGCATTCTCTTGCGGTAAAAACAGACGGCACCCTTTGGGGTTGGGGATATAGCAATTCTGGACAGCTACCTAGTGGGACTACGAATGTTGCTACACAAATAGGCGCACTAACAGACTGGCTGCAATCCGCTGCGGGTGGTCAGTCTTCTAGCTGTATCAAAACTGATGGCACTTTATGGACGTGGGGTCTCAATAATAACGGTCAACTTGGAGATAACAGCACGACCAACAGTAGCAGCCCAGTTCAGGTGGGTGCGCTTACAGACTGGGCGCAAGTTGATATGGGAAATCTTCATTGCGCAGCCGTAAAAACAAACGGTACTTTATGGGCTTGGGGACGTAACTTTTTTGGTCAAGTTGGTGATGGGACCACAACCAATCGTAGCAGCCCAGTTCAAATTGGGGCCTTAACGACATGGGCGGCAGTTGCCTGTGGTTCATATCATACTATGGCAGTAAAAACAGATGGAACTTTGTGGTCTTGGGGAAGAAACTTCAGAGGACAATTGGGCGATGGCACTACCACAGATAGCAGTAGCCCCGTTCAAATAGGAGCATTGACGAATTGGGAGAAAATTGGCGGCGGCAGCGCAGCTGTTAATTTTTATGCAAGTAGCGGCGGAAATCTATCTGGGGCGGTCAAAACTAACGGCACTTTGTGGACATGGGGGAATAACAGCAGTGGCCAACTTGGCCTTGGAGATGCAACAAACAGAAGCAGTCCTGTTCAAGTTGGGTCCAATACTGATTGGTATCAGTTTGCTGCGGGCGGGTTTTTTGCGCATGAAATTGCAGAAGATTAATATTAACTTTAACGGCAACAATGAACTTTTATGCTAGTTTTCACCAACGGCTGCTTCGACATCCTGCATGTCGGCCACATCGCCTACCTTGAGCAGTCGCGCGCGCTGGGCAAATACCTCGTCGTCGGCCTGAACTCGGATGCCTCTGTGCGTCGGCTCAAGGGCGACACCCGACCGATCAACACGCAGGAAGACCGCAAGCGGATGCTGCTCGCGTTGCGCTGCGTCGATGCCGTGTACATTTTCGACGAGGACACGCCTCTTGGGCTTATCAAGCGCGTGAAGCCTGATATCATCACCAAGGGAGGAGACTACAGGGCCGAGGACGTGGTGGGGCACGGACTCGCCAAGGTCGTCATTCTCCCGTACGTCGAAGGCAAATCAACAACGGGAGTGATTGATGCGTGTCGTGGACAAGGGCTGGGGCTGCGAGAAGATCTGGGCAGACGAGCCGACGTACTGTGGAAAGGAATTGGTCTTTAAGGCTGGCGGCAAGTGCTCGATGCACTTCCATGCCAAGAAGGACGAGACGTGGTTCGTGCGCTCCGGTCGCTTCATGGTGCGCTGGATCGACACCGAGACGGCGAAGGTCAGCACGAAGGAACTCACCGCTGGCGCCGTGTGGCGCAACCCACCACTCGTGCCGCACCAACTGATCTGCATTGAGGCAGGCACCGTGTCTGAGGTATCGACCTTCGACGATCCGAAAGATAACCACCGCGTCATGCCGGGGGACGGTCAGATATGAGGTTCCTCGTCATCGGAGATGCGTGCCACGACGTCTACCGCTACGGCACGATCAAGCGGATCAACCCGGAGTCATCGGCCACGCTGCTGACGTTGCACGGAAGCGAGATCCGGGTCGGCATGGCGCTCAACGTCGCGGCCAACCTGCGTTCCTTTGGCGTCGAGGTGATATCCGAGGTGCCTGATAATGGCATCTCTGTCAAAACCCGCTACATCGACGAGAAGACCGGCACTCAACTCCTACGGGTTGACGATGACCATGTGCCTGACAAGACCTATAGGGATGTGCGGCAGCATGATTCTGCCGACTTCGACGCGGTGGTCGTGTCTGACTACAATAAGGGCTTTCTGACAGAGAATGACATCGCTTGGCTTTCACGATTCAAGAACTGCTTCATCGATACGAAGAAGCGGAACTTGGGCGGACTTGGGCCAGCGTGGTTCAAGATCAACGCTGCCGAAGAGGCGGCGCTCATATCGCGGCCCACGAACCTTATCGTGACGAGAGGCCCTGATGGGGCAACTCACAACATGACGACCGTTGCGGCTGGTCTTCCTGTCGATGTGGTCGATGTCTGCGGGGCTGGGGATACGTTCCTCGCAGCGTTTGCTTATGCCATGACCAAGGGCTCGGACATCACTTCTTCAATGCTTTTTGCCAATCGCTGCGCCGCAATCACTTGTTCGCATGTGGGAACCTACGCCTTGAATCCGAAGGAAGTGCCAGAACTATGATCCTGATTACTGGGCATAGGGGCTTCATCGGCAAGAACATGATGGCCGCTTTCCCCGGCGCGCGAGGCTACGAGTGGGGCGACGGCAAGGTTGATCTCACTGGCATCTCACGCGTCATCCACCTCGGCGCGATCACCGACACCCAATGCACAGACTGGAAGCTGCTGGCAGAGCGGAACGTCAACTTCACCAAGAATCTCCTACACGAGTGCGCCTTGTGTAGGATACCGATCCAGATCGCCTCGACCGCTGCTGTCTACGGAGATGGCAAGATCTTTCGCGAGGAGATGGCTAACCCCATGAACGACTACGCCATCTCGAAGAGGATCATCGAACTTTATGCCATCGACCGCGACTGGCCGATGCCTGTGCAATTGTTCCGCTACTTCAACGTCTATGGCCCGCATGAGGGAGAGAAGATCCAAGCCTCGCCATTTACGCGCTTTCGCAGGCAGGCAGCGGCCACCGGCAGGATCGAGATCTTTGAGGGGAGCAAAGACATCAAGCGAGACTTCGTGCCTGTCGAGCGTGTCATCGAAGTTCACAGAGCCTTCTTTGACTTAGACGTTTCTGGCGTGTATAACTTGGGAACAGGCGCGGCGGTTTCCTTTATGGAAGTTGCGCGGTCTGTGGCGCAAGAGACCGGAGCAGAGATCGTGGAGGTTCCAATGCCAACATTGAAAGGTTATCAGCGGTACACCTGTGCCGACATGACCAAAACGCTGTCCTACATGTAGGTGCATCGTGGAAGTAGAACTGTTCTGGAACTCCGCTCTCACGCTCATCCTTGGCATCATTGGCTGGTTTCTCAAGTCATGGGCTGACGAACTGCAACGCCTACAGATACTTCTCAACAGAACCCGCGAAGAAGTCGCCAAGGACTATGTGACCAAGGCCGAGGTTCACGCTGACATCAACCGGGTAATAACACGCCTCGAAGCATTGGACACGAAGATCGACCGTCTGATGGAGCGCGTGGGGAAGTAACGATGTGCTTGATCCAGTCAGTGCCATAGCTCTAGCAAGCAGCGCCTACTCTGCCATCAAGAAGGGCATTGAGATAGGTCGTGAGCTACAGGACATGGGAGGCCAACTCTCCCAATGGGCTAGTGCCATATCTGACTTGGAGTATTTCGAGAGGAAGGCGGAAGATCCTCCTTGGTACAAGGCATTCAGCGGCAACGCTCAGGCAGAGGCCATGGAGGTCTTCGCTGCCAAGAAGAAGATCGAAGCACAGCGCAACGAACTCAGAACCTACATCCAGTTCAGCTACGGCCAGAGCGGGTGGGAAGAGTTCTTGAGGACAGAGGCAGAGATTCGCAAGCGCAGAGCGGCGCACGAACACCGCAAGGCAGAGATCAAGGAGATGATAATCTCGGGCTTTTTGATCTTCCTTATGATATCAAGTGTCACGGCCTTCCTTACTGCCGTCCTGTGGCTCTATGTGGAGCAGAACAAATGACCCCGAAGAAACTGGAACCCAACAGCCTGCTGGATGTCGCTGATCTGGACGGCGACGGCACTGTCAGCAACTCAGAGATCAACCGGCACGAGAAACTGCTGCGCATAGACAACTGGGACAAGCAACAGGATCAACAAAGACAGATGGCATGGGTGGCCATGGGTTCGATGGTCTTGCTGACGCTGGGTCTGATTCTGCCGATTCTACCGACAGACAGGGTTGAGGTTCTGAACGGCCTGATGACGATGTTCTACACATCTCAGGCCGCTGTGGTTGCTGCCTTCATGGGCGCGAGTGCATACGTTCGCACGCGCGAGCGGAGCCATGAGGATTAATCTCCTCCTCCTGTTCCTGTTCCTCGCCGCATGTGGCGCGTTGCCGCTGGGCATGTTGGGTGGTGGCGGGCCGAATGTGGCGGCGAATGTTCAGGCAGGCAAGGAAAACACCCAGCAGGTTGTGGCCAACCAAGAGAGAACTGAAGCTGGCCGGGATATCGTCACAACGACCAAACAGATCGAAGCGGCTTCGGTCGAGAGCGTGACAATCAACAATGTCGAAGACATCCCAATTTGGGTATGGATCGCGCTGGTCGTGGGCTGGGTTCTGCCATCTCCGGGTGAGATGGCGCGCAGTTTTGTAGACTTGTTCAGGAGAAAGAAGTGAAAGAGAACTTTGACGACTGCTTGGAGATGTTGCTCAGGCACGAGGGAGGATACGTCAATCACCCCAAAGACCCCGGTGGTGAGACCAACTTGGGCGTGACCCGCAAGGTGTGGGAAGAGTGGATCGGCAAGCCTGCCGCACCTGATGCGATGAAGAAGTTGACCGTCAAGGACGTAGCTCCGCTGTACAAGAAGCTGTACTGGGACAAGGTGCGTGGCGATGACCTTCCCGGTGGCGTGGACTGGGCGGTGTTCGACTGGGCCGTCAACTCTGGCACTGGCCGCGCGGCAAAGGCGCTACAGAAGATTGTAGGCGTGACGCCTGATGGCGGCATTGGATCTGCGACCTTGGCGGCTGTCGAGAAGAAAGACCCCAAGGAGATCGTTCAGGACATGGCCGATGCGCGTGAGGCTTTCTATCGTGGCCTCCGCACGTTCGACACCTTCGGTCGTGGCTGGCTTCGCCGGAACGAGGAGACGCTGCATAAGGCCCTTGAGATGGCGAGCAAGCGCACATGGGTCGGTCGCATTGCCTCTGCTGTCAAGGGAATGGGTCAGTAGAAGAACTTCTTGATACTCTCTTCCATAGCTTCCTTGGTGAAGCTGTCAGCGCGGATTTTTCTGCGCTTTGACATCGACGCCTCGCAAAGAAAAAGGCCTTTGTCCAAGGCGACAAAGGCATAGACGTTTGGGGTCCAACTCATACTATTGTTCGAGAAGTCGTAGACCGTATTGGTGTGATGTGGGACTTCTGTCGCGCTGGTCTTGACTTGCACACTCACCAACCTGCCTGTTGGGGTCCTGCACCACAGATCGTGGCCTGACACATTGGCATGAGAAACGCGGATGTCATGCGTCTCAAGGACGTGAGCGACGAGATACTCGCCTGATCGAGATATGGTCTCGATGGATTTCATGGCGCATCAATACCATATGCCGTGTTGCAGCAACAAGACGTAGCCCGATGCGTCGCTGTAGCATCCCACATGCTTTGGTGTATAATGCCGCAGGATCAGGGGACGGGCCATGCCGCTAACCAAGCTACAGTTCCAGCCGGGCATTCGACGCGAAGGAACCCGCTACTCTAACGAGGGTGGCTGGTATGACTGCGACAAAGTGCGCTTTCGTTCAGGCTATGTCGAGAAAATCGGCGGCTGGGCCAAAGCGACATCGTCTGCGTTCATTGGCACAGCGCGGAAGCTGCACAACTTCGTTACTCTCGCCTCTCAAAACTATCTGTTCATTGGGACGGAAAGCAAAGCCTACCTTGAGCTTGGCGGCAGCTACACGGACATCACGCCAATCCGTAGGACAGTCACGCTGGGAACGGATGCACTCACGACCGGCTCTCCCGCCAGCGGCATCATTACGGTCACAGATGCAGGGCATGGCGCGACGATTGGCGACTACATCACGATCTCTGGTGCGACGGCTTTTGACGGCATCACCTCCGACCAGATCAACAAAGAGCACACGGTCACGACCGTCATCAATAGCAGCACCTACACGATCACGACCACAGGCAGCGCCTCTACTGGCGGCGTTTCTGGCGGTGGATCTGCGATCCAAGTGGCCTACCAGATAAACGTAGGTTTAAACACTACTGTGCTTGGACCCGGCTGGGGCGCTGGCACTTGGGGTCGGTTTACATGGGGCTCAGCCTCAGGAAACCTTGCCGGTCAAACTTTGCGCCTGTGGTTCGCTGACGACTACGGCGAAGATCTCCTGTTCAACGTAGCTGACGAGGGCGTCTACTACTGGGATGCCAGCGTTGGTGGCAGAGGCGTTGCGCTGTCAGACTTGAGCGGTGCGATTGGCGCTCCGACTGTGGCCAGAAAAGTTCTGGTTTCCGAGGTTGATCGCCATGTCATCTGTTTCGGCGCTAACCCGTTGGGTTCCCCTGACCAAGATCCGCTACTCATTCGCTGGTCGAGCCAAGAGAGCGTGACTGACTGGACGCCCACAACGTCAAACACCTCTGGAGATCTTCGTCTTAGCTCTGGTTCTGAGATCGTTACCGCTGTGCGCACATCTCGTCAGACGCTCGTGTGGACGGACAGGACGCTGCACTCACTGCAATACCTTGGGCCTCCCTACACCTTCGGCATCGCCCAGATCGGCGATAACACCCAGATCGCTGGCCCGAACGCAGTCACGGCTGTGAACGACATCGTTTTCTGGATGGGTCGCGAGAACTTCTACGTCTACGATGGCCGCATCACTCCGATCCCGTGCAGCGTGCGTGAGTATGTCTTTAACGACCTGAACCGCAATCAGTCATTCAAGATCCACGCTGGTTCTTTGGCGACCGAATCTGAGATCTGGTGGTTCTATCCTTCTGCCAACTCAAACGAGGTAGATCGCTACGTCATCTACAACTATGCCGAGCAGTCTTGGTATTACGGCAATCTAGCGCGCACAGCGTGGAATGATGTTGGCGCTGGTGAGCGGTCATATCCGCAGGCGACAGGGACTGACAGCTACCTCTACAACCACGAGTTCGGCTTGGACGACGGCAGCACAAGCCCTGCCACGGCGATCACTTCGTATGTCGAGTCAGCCGACTTCGACATCGGCGACGGCGATCAGTTCATGTTCATCCGTCGCATCATCCCAGATTTGTCGTTCGCCAAGTCCACGGCAGCTACGCCATCTGTCACCATGACAATGACAGCGCGAAACTACAGCGACGACTCAACCAACGGCAGTGACTCAGGCACCGTAACCCGAACATCTGTTGTGAGCGGCAACGAGACCTACACTGACCAGATCTTCCTGCGTCTTCGCGGTCGGCAGATGTCGTTCAAGATCACGAGCAACACGACCGGAGTTGCGTGGCGTCTTGGCTTCCCGCGTCTTGACCTGAGGCCTGACGGCAGACGATGACGCGCAAGATCGTCAAACAGATCCTACCTCAGGCTGCGCCTCAATATGACGCGCGGCAGATGAACATGTTCATCGACACGCTGAGCAAGTTGATCGAGGAAGTCAGAAACCCGCTGACGAACATCCCGAACATGCCGACAGAGGCATCGCTGACAAAGCTGGTTCCCGGCGATCTGTATCGCATTGGCAGTGAGGTCCACATTGTCCTTGAGGGTGTAGCTTACACGCTGTCTGTCGAGGCAAGCGGATCTATCGGCAGCGTGACTGTCATCACCAACGTCGGCATGCCTTCAGGCGTCAGTGCTTCAGGCTCTCTCGGCAGCGTCGGAATATTAACGAACACGGCAACTCCGTTAAGCATTTCTGGCGCTGGCGGGGTTGGCAGCGTCACTGTAACCACAACGCCCTAGCCATTGACGGCTTCTTTTGGTAACTTAGGGCAGCACTGCATCCGAGGTCCGACATGATGCAAAATATGGCGGCAATGGGGCGCTATGGCGACACGCAAATGGCGCACGTTGCCCCCGGCGAAATGGTCGTCCCCGGCCCAGTTCTAAATGCAAATCCCGGCCTCCGCGCTGGGATCATGACTGCTATTGGCCAACAGGGCGTCGATCCGACGCGCTACATGGTTGGCAGTCCGACTGGCAGCTACAACCCGATGACTGGTCGTCAGGAGTTCTTTCTGCCCGCTCTGTTTTCCGCGCTCGGCTCTCTTGCCGCGAGCCCGTTTGGTCAAGCGGCACTTACGACTGGCGTGACATCGCTCCTGACTGGTTCGAAGCCGAAAGACGCTCTGCGCAACGCGCTGATCGGCGGCATCACTGGAGGCCTTGGGTCCTCATTCCTTGGCGGTGTCCCGCTGGGGCAGGCGTTCGGCATGGGTGGCGGTGAAGGTGGTGCCAATCTGGTGCCCGCGATGATGTCTTCAAAGGGCGCTGCGCCCGGTGTTGCACCTTCTGCTGCTCCTCCTGTCTCAACCGCCACACGCGCAGCCGAACAACTTGCCAAGCTGCGCGGGCCTACTGCGAACCCGAAGCTGCTCGGCATTGGCTCGTTCCTCTACGACGCCTTCCCGTCGATGCAGGGCGGCAAGATCCTCGATCTCCTGTCGAGCCCCGTTGGCGAGGCGCTCGCCTTTTCTCTCGGCTCTGGCCTGCTGTCGAAGCTCGGCGGCAAAGAAGAAGAGTCGATGGAGACACAACGTGCCCGCAGGCCGTTTGGCGGCACGGAGGAATACATTCGGCTCAACATACCGCAGTATGCGGTTGGCGGCATGGTGAATGGAGAATACTTCCCTCGTCGTAATGGCGGCATCATGCCGCACGAAGGGTCTGGTCAGAAAGACGACGTTCCGGCAATGCTGATGGCTGGTGAGTTTGTGCTTACCAAAGATGCCGTCAAAGGCCTTGGCAACGGCGATCAGGAACGTGGCATCCAGAAGGCCTACAAGCTGATGGATCGCCTTGAGGAGATGGCATAATGGTTGAGACCATCGAGCAGGTTCAGCGTCGCCCAGAGTATCTGGAAAGGCTCGAAAAGGGCCTGCTAGACGCGATCTTTGGTCGCTACACTGAGGGCGCTGAAGGCGCTCCGGGTGGCTTTGAAGGTGGCCTCCTGCAACAGCCGGGTCTGTTCACGATCCCGCAGTATCAGATGGCTGGCCAAACGCCCACCACCTATGACCCCGCAACGGGTCAATATACCTCTTTCGGTCTAGAGTCATTTGTTCAGGAGTCGCTCAAGGCCGACGCCAACGCCAATGGCATCCCTGACTTCATGGAGCGGTATCAGCCGTTCTTCGGTCAGGCAGGCGAGTATGTCACTGGCGGCGGTGAGGCGCTCTATCGCGGCATTGGATCGCTGGGGGAGGCTGCATCGTTCTTCGGCCCCGCCGCTGGCTACGTCACGAGCGGCGCAGGGATGTATCGTCCGCAGGACTACATCAGCGAGTTCATGTCGCCCTACACCGAAGAGGTGGTGCAGCGTTCGATGGCTGACATCGAGCGTGAGGGTGATGTGGCTCGCCAGCGTGCCGCTGCTCAGGCGGTCGGCGCTGGTGCCTTCGGTGGATCGCGTCAGGGCCTACAGGCCGCTGAGGTCGAGCGCGCGATCCTCGACACCAAGGCCAAGCAAGCAGCGGCACTGCGTCAGGCTGGCTACGGTCAGGCGCTTGAGTCGTCGCAGAATGCGTATCAGCAGGCACAGACCCGAGCCCTTGAAGCCGGTCGTTTGCTTGGCGGTCTGGGACAATCGTTCGGCCAGATCGGCACGCAGTATGGCCAGCTTGGCCAGCAGTATGGCCAGCTTGGTGGGACAACCGCTGACATTGGTCGCGTCTACTCTGCGCTCGCCCCTGCTGATCTTGCAACTATGTACGGTTACGGCGAAGCTGAGCGTGGATATCGGCAGCAGCAACTGGATCTCGCGCGGCAGGAACAAATGCGTCCGTTGCAACAGACGCTGCTTCCGTACAACTATGCGTACAGCGTCCTCTCTGGCACGCCTTCCGCATCGCTCTATTCGCAGTACACGTCGCAGACCCAGCCTGCGACGAACCCCTATCTTGCTGGACTTGGTGCCTACACCGCGCTTCAGGGCGTCTACGGGCAACAGTGAGGAAAGAACATGGTTGATCGGACGCTGGCACGTCGTGGCATAATGGCTCTGGAAGGCCCAGAAGTCATGGGCGCTTTGACGCGCTATCCGACCGGAAATGTCGATTTCCCCATGCAGATGATGGAACTCGGCGTGCCTGAGGATATCATTCAAGGCTTCCGTCAAAGCGGTTTTTATGTTGAACCGCCAACCGTTCCTAACCTGACTGAGAATCAAGTCAGGGATCTTGTCAGGAGCGGCATTGCTGGAGCGATGCCTCAACCGTTAGGTCGCCTTGTTACCCAAGGAGCGCGCGACGTTGAAGCAGCACGCATTGGCGCAATGCCTGCTGAGACAGACATCTTCTCTCTTGAAGGTCCTGAGACTGCGCCTGCATCTGCTATTGCCGCCGCTATAGCTCCAAGGCCTCGCACCACTGTGGCAGCCCCTGCAACCGCAGCGCCCGAAAAGCCGCCCGCACAACTCACGCGTGAACCCGCGCCGTTCTCCACAGAGGACGCATTCAAAGGCGCGATGGACGCTTACACCGAAGCGTCTGGGCAAGAGGTCCAGCCTGACAAGACCGCTGAAGACTACATGAAAGAGTTCGCGGAAGTCACTGGCATCGACATCAGCGGCAAGCCTGACAAGAGCGCCGCACTGATGGCGTTCGGTCTTGCGCTCATGCAGAACAGAGCAGGCAGTGGTTTCAACGTAGGCAACATTCTGCGGTCTGTTGGCGAGGCTGGTGAAAAGGCTTTGCCTGAGTTGAAAGCTGCTAAACAGGAAGCAAGGGCTAACCGTCTTGCCGCTGGCAAGTATGCGCTGGATCAGATCGAAGCTGGCAGAAATGCTCGCGCGGCTCTTGCTGCGGAACAACGTGAGTTTGCACAAGAAGCCTATTTGAAGCAGATGGAGATCGACGCAGAAGCAGCAAAGACAGCAGGTCAAGTGGGCGAGATCAAAAATGTTGGCACTATTCCTGTTGTCCAGAACCTAGACATTCGTCGTGGGATGTATGACGGCAGAGGTGTTTTCGTCGATGGAAGCGCAACAGCCAACACTCTGACGCGTGGGTACAACACAGCGAATGGCGCGCTTCAAACATTGTCTGCGCTTGAGGCGTCTATTGCTGAAATCGCAGGGTCTCCAAGCCCGGCGTTTACGCTCATTGCTGACAGAGTAAACAACGTCCTTGCCGCTGCTGGTATGAAAGACCCTAAGGTGTCTTTCGGAGACGAAGGTCTTTCTCCTGAGGCAAAAGCAACAGCGTTGAGAGACTCGATAATCCAAGAGTTCAAGCGTTTCCTGACGTCAGAAACAGGGAACGGCATCTCCAACGTAGACGTGCAAAACACAGAAAAACTTCTCGGTCAGATTGATTTGTTCGGCAACCCGCAGGAGGCAATCTTCCGCGTGCGAGAGACTCGTGGTCTCTTTGAAGGGAAGCTCCAAGCCATCACGCCATTCATCGAGGACGCGATCAACGATCCAACACAGTACATCAGCCAAGAAGAGTATGACCGCGCGATGAAGGTCTTCAACCAAAGGCTTGGCGAAAACAGCGCATACAATGTAACTGTAACTGAAGGCGTGCCTACGGTTGACGTGACAGGAGGCTGATGTGGGAACGGTTACAGTTCAGACGCAGTATGGCTCTGTCAACTTCAAGATTGCCGGTGATCGTCCTACGGTCCAAGAGCGGCTGAAGATCGACAGGGTCTTGTCTAACCCTACAGCCTTTCTTCCGCCAGAAGTTGTAAAGCGCGGAGTAGAGCGCAAGTCTGGCATGTATGATGGCTTCGACTACGAGACAGGCGTGCAAGATGCAGGCCTTCGTGCAGCTTTAAGCCTTGCAGAAAAGCCTGAAGAAGAGATTGCGCAACTCGCAAGGTTTGGACTTTCCGAAGGCGATTACACACGCGATCCTCGCGGTCGCCTTGCGCTCACTCCTCTTGGCGCTGCGAAGCTAAACATTGGCACGGAAAAGAATATCGTCATCGATGAGAGCGGGTTTAGTTCGTCTGACCTTGCAGATCTTGCTGGTATCGCGCCTGAGGTCGGAGGTGCAATCGGCGGCGCGATTGCTGGACAAGCGGCTATGCCATTTCTTCCCCTCGTCGGCGCTGTAGTTGGCGCTTCTATCGGCGGGGGTGGCGGAAATCTTGCTGAAGAGGCCATCGAAGCAGCTACTGGTGCATCCAAGCAAGACGCAGGCGAGATCCTTACAGACACACTGAAAGAAGCTGCTATCGCTGGTGCTGGCGAAGGCATCGTTGGCCTTGTGGCCAAGGGCTTCGGCATGGCTTTCCGTGGGGCCGCGCCACGCGGGCTTTCAGACGAGCAACTGCGCACAATCGGCGAGTCGCGAGAAATGTTCGGCATTACGCCCGCAGCAGGGCTTGCTGGTGCCAACGCGCTTCTTGCTCGTGCGCAGGCGACATCAGAACAAATATTCCGTGGATCTCCACGCACGATCCGCAACAATGAAGCGATCATCCGCGAACTCGACAATCTTCGCGCTACTGCTGGCACTTCAGATCCGGTCGAACTTGGCCGCGTTCTTCTGGAAGCAGCGAAGACTGCCAACACCACAGTCACGCAAGCCGAGAAGGAAGCTGGACGCGCAGTCATTCGTGGGCTGGAAGACATCTCTAATGATCTTGGCCGCGCGACTAAGCGCAACCAGTTCATCGACGATGATCTCTACCAAGCGTTCTTCAACTCCTACAAAGGCTTTGAGGACCTCGCAGAAACGAAGTTCTCGAAGATCGACGAAGCCATCAGGGACGTTGCCGGTAACGCTGAAGTCATTCCGATTGGCAACGTCGCGCGTCAAGCACAGGCTGGGCTGAGGCAATTCGAGGGCTCTGTTCCCAGCGGCACGATTGGCGACACGATCTCGATGCTGCGTGGCGTTGCTGCGCTGAAACCGAGTTCGTCCTTCACGCAAATCTACAACGCTCGAAAGAGCCTTAACGACTTCATGATGTCCAACCCGGGGTCTGTCACCGTGCAGACCTATGGCGCTCCCCTGCTGTCCCAAATCGACGCGGTGCTGAACGCAAGCAACGTCGAGAATGCTCTTCTGTCTTCAGGCAGATCGCTCGACTCCGCTGGCATCGCCAAGGTCAGATCCGCTGCGCAATCGCTCGGCGAAGCGCGTGAGTTCTATCGCGAGGGCATGAAAAAGTTCGAGGAGATCGCGAACGTCGCCAACCTGAGCGGCATCCGCAACGAGATCAGGAATGGCGTCAGGGTCAACCCGGCGAACATGATGGATCGCCTCGTCAAGCCGAACAACCCTGAACTCATCCGTCGCGCTGAAGAAGTGCTGAGGGGCGTCGAGGTCGAAGGCCAGACGTTTACAGAACTCAAGCGAGCCATAGCCGGTGAATGGCTGCGCCGCGCTATGGCAAGCTCGTTCAGCGACATCGACCCGGTCAAGTTTCGCGGGACGATCTTCCGCGACAAACTTGAGAAGCTGGGCACGACTGCCGATGAATTGTTCGACTACAAGGTCGGCGGTGTCCCTGCTGTCGAAGAGATCCGCCGTCTCGCGAACCAGATGGCTGCGACTTCGCTGTCTAAGGTGGATGAAAGCCTCATCAACGCGGTGGACCAGTTCACTGGCCCATTCGACATGGGCACGAGCGTCAGCCTGCTACGAAATGTCGCTAATGCACAGAAGGAAGCGCAGGAAGTTCGCGCGAGCGCGCTGATCCAGAAGCTGAACCGCACTGGCGTAACCGAGATGGAGGCCGCAGAACTGATCGCCAACTCTGGCACCAAGCCGGAAGCGATCAACCGGCTCATGAAGTATTTCGCTGACCAAGATCAAGCCAAGCAGAAGATCCGTGGTTACTACATGGAGAACCTGATCGGCGACTTTGGCGACAACTTCCTGACTGATCCCGCCCAACTGAAGGCTTTCGGCAAGAGGCTCGAAGGCGAGTTTAGCAGCGGCAAACTCAGTGCTTTGTTCGGAGAAGAACTGGCAGAGCGCATGAACAAGTTCGGTCGTGTGCTCGTCTTCAACTCGAAGACAGTGGATGGCGGTGGCCTTGTCGCTGCAAACGTCGCGGTGAGCCCGCTGCAAAACCTTGGCAAGCTGGCCAAGTACAGCGTGATTGGTCGCCTGCTGTCGAGCGACCTGTTCTATCGCAACCTAGACAAGCAGTATAAGGCGTTGACCGCAGGCACCTCTGGACCTCAGAAGGCCGCTGTCCTTGGGCAACTGATCGCTCAAGGCCTGAGCAGCCTGATTGCGCAGACGACGACCCAGTCGCTGGACGCTGGCATCACAGAGGCCGCACGCCAAGGAACAGCCATGGTGGAGAACTACAACCAACAGCGCCAAGCCCAAGAGGCCCAGCGCCGCGCATCCACTCCCGTGCCTCAGGTAACTCCCGGCGCTATCCCGCAGCCTATGGCCATGCCCGGGCCGCGCATGAACGCTCAACCGAATATAAGAGAACAGGCCGCGCAGAACCCTGCCATCGCAGCCTCTCTTCTCGGCGGTCTAGGAAGCGCAGCCCTGCTTAATCGCTGACGGCTGCAAGACCAACGCGGGCGCGGACAGGCTTCTTGGTCATCCGCTCCGCGTGCAGCGTGTCCACGAGGAAGGCAAGCTCTCGCCCGATGCTGCGGCGATCAAGCTCTGCAAGCTCCTTGAGCTTCTCGTAGGCTTGTATCTCCAGACCCACGGACTTAAACTTGGTTTTCATGCTGGTTCCTCACAGGCAGTAAACATGCCGCGAACATATAATCCCATACAAGCCCGGTCAAGGCATAAATACGGCGCGAAGCCGACAACCGTCGATGGCATCCGTTTCGCCTCCAAGTTCGAGTCCGAACGCTACGGATACTTGAAGTCTCTCGAACGAGCAGAAGTTGTTCGTAGCCTACAGCTACAGCCGCGCTACAAGCTGGCGGTCAACGGCGTCCTCATCTGCACCTATGTCGCCGACTTCTCCTACGAGCGCGAGAAGCAGGACGGCACATGGGAGCCCATCGTCGAGGACGCGAAGGGCGTCGAAACCCCTGAGTTCAAACTGAAAAAGAAGCTCATGCAGGCTGTCCTCGGCGTCGAGATCAACGTGGTCAAAAAAACCTCTTGACGTTTCGCACAAGTTATTCCATGTAGTGAGCACTAGCAACGAGGAGCCACAACATGACCAAGATGCTTGATCTGTTCGAGCAGCGTAAGGCGTTGAAGTCGCACATCGCTACTCTCAAGAAGGACATCGACCGCATCGACGCGGAACTCGAAGGTGCCTACCTGACGAAGGCCAAGGAAATCTTGGCTACGACAGGAAAGGACTTCGGCACTGTCTACATCCCTGAGGGCAATCAGGAGATCAAGGCGGTCGTCACCAAGAAGGTCGAGTGGGACCAAGGCATCCTGATGAATGCGCTTAACGAGATGAGCGAAGAGGATGCCCAGCACTATGCCAAGATGACGCTCGCAGTTGATGAGCGCAAATACACCATGGCGCCGCCTCACGTTCGGCGCATCCTAGAGCCTGCCCGCACGACACGCGTTGGCTCGTTCAGCGTCGATATCAAGGAGGAATGACATGGCGATGAAGATCATCTCTGCCGAAGAGCGTATGGCAGAACGTCGCGGCCACAAGATCGTGGTCTGCGGCAAGAGCGGTGTGGGCAAGACAACTCTCGCCCGCACACTCGACAGCGACACCACCCTCTTCATGGACTTGGAAGCTGGCGACGCAGCCATCGAAGGATGGCCGGTAGACGTCATCCGTCCGCGCACATGGATCGAGTGCCGCGACTTCGCCTGCTTCCTCGGCGGCTTCAACCCGTCGCTCTCAGAGGATCAGGCCTACTCCAAGGCCCATTACGACTACGTTTGCCAACTCTACGGCGACCCCGAGCAGATGATGAACAAGTATGATTCGCTCTTCATCGACTCGATCACTGTGGCCGGTCGCCTCTGCTTCACTTGGTGCGCGCAGCAGCCTGACAATCGTAGCGACCGCACTGGCAAGGTAGACACCCGCGCAGTCTACGGCATGCACGGGCGTGAGATGATGGCGTGGCTGACGCACCTTCAGCACATCCGCTCGAAGAACGTGATCTTCGTTGGCATCCTCGACGAGAGTGTTGACGAGTATGGCCGCAAGCAATACGACTTGCAGATCGAGGGCAGCAAGACTGGCCGCGAACTCCCCGGCATCGTTGACGAGGTCATCACGATGGCGGTCATGGCAGGCGACGAAGGCCCCTACAGGGCATTCGTGTGCCAAACACTCAATCAGTGGGGCTACCCCGCTAAAGACAGAAGCGGCAGACTAGATGTGCTGGAAGAACCTCATCTCGGAAAGCTCATCGCAAAAATGGGGTCAGGAGTGCCGCAAGCCGCACGGCCTTTGACCTTCGTTGACCCCTCCACCCAAACCACTAGCGAAAGGATCTGACGATGCTTAACCTCAACTCCGTTCCCGCTGGCGAGCAGCGTGAGTTCGACCTCATCCCGGCTGGCTCTATCGTTCGTGCCATCATGTCGATCAAGCCGGGCGAGATCAGCCTGCCAGAGTATGGCGCAGGCAACTGGTTCAAAGCCGCGCGCGAAACCAAGGCCAAGTGGATGGATCTGGAGTTCACCGTCATTGGTGGGCCCTACGACCGCCGCAAGTTCTGGGACAAGGTCTTCGTCGATGGCGACAAGCTGGGCGCATCCGGCATGCCCGAGGCCAAGGAGATTGGCCTGCGCACGCTCAAGGCCCTGATCGACAGCGCCGCTGGGCTAGACCCCTCGGACATGTCGCCGCAGGCCCAACAGGCACGCAACCTACCCGGCGTTGGCGCTCTCAATGGCGTGGAGATCTGCGCCAAGGTCGGCGTCAAGAAAGGCACCAATGGCTACAAGGACACCAACCGCCTGATGGTCGCCATGACGCCCAAGGACAACGGCTACTTGCCGCGCGATGGGTCGCAATATACACAGCATGTACCGGCGCAGCCTGCGTTCCAGCAGCAGACATATGCGCCCCAGCCCGTGCAGCAGCAACCGCAGATGATGACATCTGGCGCTGTCCCTGCTTGGGCCAAAAGATAACGAGCGGCATGGCAACTCCTGCCTGCTAGACCGCGCCGGGGGACGCGGGCCGCTAATCCCCCACCATCCTTCTAGCAAAAGGAATGTCCCGTGATCCTGCGTCCTTATCAGCAAGCAGCTGTCGCAGATGCCTGTAAGGCTCTCGACAAACACAAGAACACCATCGTCGTTGCGCCCACAGGGGCAGGCAAGACGATCATGCTCTCAGCCCTCATCGGCAAGCGCCATAAGAAGGACAAGCGCGTTCTTGTCCTGCAACACCGCGATGAACTGGTGGCCCAGAACCGCGCCAAGTTCCTCAAGGTGAACCCCTACATCACCACGAGCATCGTGGATGGCACCATGAAGGATTGGAGCGGCGATGCCATCTTCTCCATGGTCCAGACCCTCTCGCGTGAGAACAACCTGTCCAAGCGGCCCAAGTTCGACATGGTCGTCATCGACGAAAGCCACCATGCCGCAGCGGATACATACCTCAAGGTCATCGAAGCTGTCCGCAAGGACAACAAGAATGCCGAAGTTGTAGGTTTTACCGCAACTCCGAACCGTGGTGACAAGAAGGGCCTCAAGAACGTCTTCACCAACTGCTCGCACCAGATCCAACTGACGACGCTGATCCGTGAAGGCTTCCTCGTTCCGCCCAAGGCATACGTCATTGACGTAGGTGTTCGCGGAGAACTTGAAGGCGTCCGCAAACTCGCCTCAGACTTCGACATGGACCAAGTCGAAGCGATCATGAACAAGCGCGTCATCAATGATGCCATCGTCGAAAAGTGGCGCGAACTCGCTGGCGACCGCAAGACTGTCGTGTTCTGCTCCACCATCGCTCACGCAGAAGGTGTCTGCGAGGCCTTTGTGGACGCTGGCATCAACGCCAAGACAGTCACAGGTGATACGCCCAAGGATGCGCGCAAGCAGATCCTGCACGACCTAGAGTTCGGCGACGTACAAGTTGTCGTCAACGTAGCAGTTCTCACCGAAGGCTTCGATGCACAGCCCGTATCCTGCGTCATCCTGACGCGCCCATGCTCCTACAAGGCCACCATGGTGCAGATGATCGGCAGGGGTCTGCGGACTGTAGATCCAGAGATCCACCCGGGCGTCATCAAGAAAGACTGCATCGTCATCGACTTTGGCACCAGCATCCTGACCCATGGGGAACTGGATGACGCGGTCGATCTCGACGGCAAGGAAGCCAACGCAAATCCGGGTGAATCGCCTGAGAAGCAGTGCCCAGAGTGCGACTTCATCATCCCTCAGAACGCGCGCGAATGCCCCAACTGCGGGCACTCCTTCCGTGCTCCTGACAAGGAGACACTGGTCAACTTCGAACTGACCGAAGTCGATCTCATCGGCAGATCACCATTTCGTTGGATCGACCCGTTCGGCACTGGCGCATGCAAAATGGCGACAGGCTTCAACGGTTTCGGCATCGTCATCGAGACCGCAGAAGACACCTGCATCGCTATCGTCAAGGCGCAGGGCGGAAGAACTCGCGTTGTCTCCATCGGCACGAAAATGCAGGCAACAGCGGCAGCGGATGACTTCCTGCGTGAGGTCGAAGACAGCACAGGCGCGAACAAGACCAAGCGTTGGCTCAGCCAGCCAGTGAGCGACAAGCAGCGAGAGCACCTCGCTCGACACGGCGTCCTCATCGGCCCCATGGACTACTCATGGGATCGCTACAAGGCAGCGTGCTGGCTGAACTATCTGTGGAACAGGCAGGCAATCGACAGCATCATTAACAAGATGGGCTACACAAATGCAGCGTGACGAAATCCTCGACAAGGCCAAAGACCTCATCAACGGCGACCGAGCCCGTGACTACGGCGACGCCCTATCCATGCACCAGCGCGTTGCTGATGGATGGAACGTCATCGTCTGGCGCGCCATCGAGACGCACGGCAAGCTGACGCCTGCCCACGTCGCCCTGATGATGGATTGGCTCAAGACATCACGCATCCTCGTCACCCTAGAACACGCAGACTCATGGATCGACAAGGCTGCTTACAGCGCCCTTGGCGGCGAGATGGCCACCAATGGCAAGGATTGAGGTTCATATCGTCACCACAATCCGTGAGCCGTCAGGCGAGATCAGGGCATTCACTGACCCTGTGATGTGCTTTGTCGAAGACGACTACGACAAGGACATGGTCGAAGAGCGCGCAGTCAACCTGTTAGACGAACACTGCCGGAAGTTCTCCAAGTTCTATGATATCATGTACTGCACGGCCAATGTCTTCATCCGAGGACAGTCCATGCTTTCACTGAGCCATCTGAACGAGGAACTCCCGAACAATATCGTCCCACTCCACAGCCCGGACAGATGAGATGCAAAACCCCTTCGAGACTACAATCGAAAGCAAGGTGCAAAAAAACGGCCCTATGGAAGAACTCACGTTCCTGTTCGGCAAGTTCGGATGGGAAACGAGGCTGTGCGATCTGACAGAGAAGCAGGTCATCAGCCTCATTCACGGTATCCAACAAGCCAACAAGATTGAGGATGAGCATGGACTCGCAGACATCGAGCGCGCCTACGTTGAGTCAACTGGCACTTGGCCAGCTTCAAGCATCCCGTTCTAGCGACCCAAGAGCCGAACAAGTCTCGGCTCTGGTCGATGCCGCGATCCTCGCGGACCACGAAAAGAAACCCAGACGTGCTTACATCGGCGCGTCCTCCTTGGGCGACGAATGCTCGCGCAAGATCCAATATCGCTATCTCGACATTCCCATCGACGAGGACAAAAAGTTCCCGGCAAAAACCCTGCGGATCTTCGCGCTCGGCCATGTTCTGGAAGACGAGATGGTCAAGGTCCTGCGCATGGCAGGCTTCGATCTCAGAACCCAAGACTCGAAAGGCAAGCAGTTCGGCTTCTCTATCGCTGACGACCAGATCGCAGGGCACATAGACGGCGTGATCTGCGGCGGTCCTAACGTCATCGGCTACCCGTGCCTCTGGGAGAACAAGACAGCCAGTGACAAGAAGTTCAACGAGTTCGTGCGACATGGTGTCGCCAAGGCCAATCCAGTCTACGCAGCGCAGATCGCCATCTATCAAGCCTACATGGACCTGACAGAGAACCCGGCGCTCTTTACTGTCGTCAACAAGAACAACTCAGAGATCTACTACGAACTCGTCCCCTTCGATGCGGAACTAGCCCAACGCATCAGCGACCGAGCGGTAAACATATTGACCGCTTCAAAGGCCAATGACATCCTGCCTCGCATTGCGCAGACGCAAGACTACTTCGCCTGCCGCATGTGCGAGTTCCAGAAAACTTGCTGGGATAGCCAATAAAAAAAGGCAGGGCCTAAGCCCCGCCAGTCACCCAACCAAGTCAGCGTGTGAGCACAATATAATGTCGATCATCCCCTTTGGCAACACAAGATCTAGCGGGGAAAAGAACCTAGCCCAGCTAATCAGCGAGCGTGTGCCGCGCTCAGTGCAACTCTCAGACCTTCTCGAAACCTTCCCCAACGGAAAGCGAACCGGTGAACTGTTTACAATCGGCTCCTTCAACGGAGAGCCCGGTAAGTCGCTCAAGATCGACATCGCTATGCACAGCCCGCACTTCATGCAGGGCTCAGACTTCGCATCCGGCGAAGGTATTGGCGGCATCTGCAAGGTCCTCATGGAAGGACGCGGATGGACATTCCAAGAGGTCGTCAGTCACTACAGAACCTACATCGGCGATGTCGCACCGCCTCGCGTAGCCCCGCCTCAAAATCCCATCAGACCCCCCGAGACAGTATCGTCTTCTCCCCCGCCTGCTCCCCGGCAGATCGACATCAACACGCCTCACGATGGCGAACATATCTACTCCTCCGTCGATGGCGAGATCATCTGTATCGTGCGGCGATACATCGCCAGAGACGCTGATGGACAGCCCGTCCTCGGTTCTGACGGCAAGCCAAAAAAAGAGTTCCGGCAGTTCTCTCAGGGTAGCCCATACCCGAAGATGCCAGACATCCGTCCGCTCTATAATCTGCCCGGCATCAATACCGCCGACCGCATCATCTGGGTCGAAGGCGAGAAGTGCGCCGACGACCTCAACAAACTCGGCTACGTCGCCACATGCACCCTCGGCGGTGCAGGCATGCTCTCGCCCAAGTCAGCGCCCAGCTACGACTTCTCGCCGCTCCAAGGCAAAGAACTCATCATTTGGCCAGACAACGACGCCTCTGGGGCCAAGGTCGCCAAGCTGGTGCAGGAACTCGCTGCAAGGGCCGGTGCGCGCTCAATCACCATGCTGACGCCCCCACGGGGCAAGCCAGAGAAGTGGGACGCCTCCGACGCTATCTCAGAATGCTTCGACATCGCGGCTTTCGTCAACGCGCCGAACAAGGCAACCAAGAAGCCCATCAACCTCCTCGACAACTCGCTGCTGATCTCCGAACAATTCCGTGGCCCAGCGCCAGAACAGCACTTCTTGATCGACAGCACCCTGCCTCTCGGCGTCCCCGTCGTCTTCGCTGCCGCAGGCGATAGCGGCAAAGGCATGATGACCCTCGATCTCGCCATGAAGATCGCATCAGGCAAGCCCATGCAGTTCGCCTTCGGTGGCCTAGTCTCTCACTTTGGGAACGTCGTTCTTCTCTGCGCCGAGGACGACAAGGACGAGATCCATCGCCGCATCGAGCGTCTGGACCCGAACGGGGACAGGTTTAACTTCGAGCACAACCTCTACATCATCCCCCTGCCGAACCTCGGCGGCGTCTTTCCGATCATGGTCAAGGTCGATAACTCCTACGCCATGGGGGAGGAGTTCCTTCGCCTCTACGAACAAATCCTGCAAATCGAGAACCTCGCACTCTTCGTAGCAGACCCGCTCGCTTCCTTCGTTCACGCAGATGTCAACGCAGATCCAGCGGCAGGCGCAGCGTTCATGGGCATGCTCGCCCAGATGGCAACCGAGACCGGCGCTACCGTCATGGTCAACCATCACATGGCAAAGATCAAGGATAGCGAGCCAATCACAACCCCGGAACAAGCCCGCAATCTGATCCGTGGCACCTCGGCCATCGTCGATGGCGTCCGTGCTGCCTTCGCACTCTGGCAGGTCGAAGAGAAGACCGCACGAGAGTTCTGCAAGTTCCTCAACATCCCGTTCTCGCGCAACATCTGCTTCGATGGCGCAGTGGTCAAATCCAACGGCCCAGCCAACCGCGAGATCCGGCACTTCGTCCGCGACATGAACACAGGCCTACTCAAGGATTGCAGCATCGAACTGCTCGCAGCCCAAACAGCCAGCGGCAATACAGACATGCGCCGCAACGCCCTCATCGGATTCATCGAACTGCGTGAGAACAATGGCGAAGCAGTCATGATGACAGGCCGCAACGGCGTCCACGAGGTCATCCAGACCATGTCCAACGATCACATCTTCATCAACGCCCTCAAGCCTTGGTCGAAGTCCACCATCAAGACCGAACTGGACTACCTCCTCTCCACAGGGCAAGTTATCCTCAAAGCCCTCACCCCAAGCGGCGCAACAAAGTTCCTCGGCGTCCCCGGTGGGCCCCTCTCGCGCGGTGAATACCAGCCCACGACCGCACGAGATAACGTTTGACTTGTGTGGAATAAGTTACTAAGTTTCCCATGCTAGCAACATAGGAGGCACAGATGGCTATGCAATTCTTCGGCGCCCTCTCCACGCGGGAGGAGCGTCCTTCTCTAGAACAGGCTCAGAGCATCATCGGCGGATGGGTCGAGATGATCCATGTTGGTGACATGCAAGTCCTCGTCGATGAGGAAGGCCTGCTCAAGCAACTGCCGATCAACGAGAAGGCCAGCGACATGTTTGGTCGCCCGCTCTACGGGCCCGTTCTCGTCCTCGAAAACGAAGCACGGTGGGACTGATGGAACTCTCAGACAGCACAGTCAAAGGCCTAGACCGCATAGCCGCCATATCAAACATGATCTTCAACGATCCCAAGACCCCTTGGAACAAGGATCGTGCGCTGATGATCCAGCGACTGGTCGAAGCGATCAAGAAAGGCGAGGACCTGTATGACCCTGCTGACTGATGCCACCGTTCTCATAACAGGGGGCACAGGCTCCTTCGGCCAAGCGTTCGTAAAGGCAGCGTCCGCTCTCAACCCCGCTCGCATCATCGTCTACTCGCGAGACGAAATGAAGCAGTGGGAAATGGCAAAGAAGCACCCACAGGTCAAATACTTCATCGGAGACGTTCGCGACCGCGAGCGTCTCCATCTTGCCATGCGCGGCGTCGATTACGTTATCCATGCCGCAGCCATGAAGATCGTCCCGTCAGCGGAATACAATCCCTTCGAGTGCATCAAGACCAACGTCATCGGCGCGATGAACGTAGCCGACGCAGCCACAGCATGCGGCGTCAAGAAAGTCGTCGCCCTATCAACCGACAAGGCATCATCGCCCGTCAACCTCTACGGCGCATCGAAGCTCTGCTCGGACAAGCTCTTCATCGCCTCGAACTCCTACAGCAACACAACCTTCTCCGTCGTGCGCTACGGCAACGTCATGGGCTCACGAGGCTCCGTCATCCCCCTCTTCAAATCCTTCGTAGGGACCAAAATCCCCATCACAGACATCCGCATGACACGCTTCATGATAACCCTCGAACAAGGGGTAGATCTCGTCATGCACGCACTCAACGACTCAATCGGTGGCGAGATCTACGTTCGCAAGATACCATCCATGAAGGTCGTTGAGATAGCCCGAACAATTCGGCCAGAAGCGTCCTTCGACATCATCGGCACACGGCCCGGCGAAAAGCTGCACGAACAAATGATTGGCCACGAAGACGCGCCATACACCTACGAATACCAAGACTACTTCAAGATCCTGCCAGCCATCTACGACTGGCACCTAGATCCCACACGCATCAAGGACGGCGTCGCTGTCTCACCATCCTTCTCCTACACAAGCGACACGAACCCGCACTGGATGACATCCGAACAACTCAAACTCTGGCTCGCACATGAAACCCTATAGCCGTCAACAGATCGACGAAGACGACATCGAAGCCGTCACCTCGATCCTCCGCTCGCCTATGCTCACCCAAGGGCCAGCAGTCGAACAATTCGAGAAAGATGTCTGCGCTGCCGTGAATGCACGCTTCGGCGTCGCCATGAACTCAGCAACCTCCGCACTTCACGCTGCCTGCAAAGCCCTCGGCATGAAGCAGTGGGACGTTGTATGGGTCAGCCCCATCACCTTCGCAGCCACAGCCAACTGCGCTCTCTACTGCGGCGCAACTGTGGACTTCGTGGACATCAACCCAGACACCTACAACATGTGCCCCATCGCCTTGTGGGACAAACTGGACAAGACAAAAGTCGCGCCCGACTTCATCATCGTCACACACATGGCAGGCGAACCAGCAAACATGCCAGCCATCGACGAGTTCGCAAGAACAGTCGGCGCACGCGTTATCGAAGACGCATCCCACGCCTTAGGCTCCATGCAAAAGCCACTAACCCCAGTCGGATGCTCACGCTACTCAGACGTCACCGTCTTCAGCTTTCATCCCGTCAAACCGATCACCACAGGCGAAGGAGGCATGGCAGTCACCAACATCAAGCATGTGGCAGACGAAATGCGCATGTTCCGAAGCCATGGCATGCGTAACGGACATCAGTATCGTCTAGGCCACAACTACCGCATGACAGATCTCGCAGCGGCACTCGGCTCATCGCAACTCAAAAAACTGCGACGCTTCATCGAAACAAGAAGCGATCTCGCCACACGCTACATGGATGAACTGCCCAACGTAAGGCACCAAGCCATAAGGCTCGACTCAGAAAGATCGCACCATCTGCACATCATCCGTCACGAGAACTCAGACGACATCAGAGAAGCACTCGTAATAGCCGGATACCACTCGCCGATACACTACATCCCCGTCTACTTCCACAACTACTACCACGAGAAACTGGGCTTCAAACGAGGCATCTGCCCAGAAGCAGAACTCTACTACAGGGAAGCCGTCAGCCTGCCACTCCACCAACAACTCACCCACCAAGAACAAGAAGAAGTCATCAGCATCGTAAAGGCCAACACATGACAATCTGCATCATCCCAGCACGCGCAGGCTCCAAGCGCATCCCGGGCAAGAACACCGCAACCTTCATCGACACTCCAATCCTCAACATCGTCATCCATAGCGCAAAGAAGTCAGGCCTCTTCGACGACGTCATCGTCACGACCGACGACACCAAAGCTATCGACATCGCAAGGGACAACGACATCCCATACCTCCTCAGGCCCGAACATCTGTGCGACGACAACACCTCAACCAAGACCGTCATCGCACACGCCATCGAAGAAGTCGGCTGTCAGCACCTCGAACCCGTCTGCTGCCTCTACCCCACAGCCGTCTTCACCAAGCCGCAACATCTCATCGGCAGTCACAAACTCCTCCTGTCGTCCAATGACGCAGCCTTCATCATGGCAGCAGTCGAATACGCACACCCAATCGAACGCTCGCTGCACCTTATGAAAGACAACCATGTCATGCCGAGAAGCCCCGCAGCCATGAGCCAGCGCACCCAAGACATGGCAAAGTCCTACCACGATGCAGGCCAATTCTACTGGGCAGCAGCACACATCTGGCTCTCCGAGACGCCTATCATCAGCGTCCACACCAAAGCCTACATCATGCCCAAGCACACCATCGACATCGACGAACCAGCAGACTGGAACGCAGCAGAGGCACTGCTCTCGACATGGTAAAGATCATCGCAGAAATCTCAGGCAACCATCGCGGCGAAATCAATCGCGCAAAGGAACTCATCATCCAGTGCGCCATAAACGGCGCAGATATGGTGAAGCTCCAAGCCTACACACCTGATACCATCACACTCAAAGCAGACACACCAGACTTCAAGGTTAACTGGAGAGGCAGATCCGTTAACCTTTTTGACCTCTACACCGAGGCCCACACACCTCTCCGGTGGATGCCCGAACTCTTCGACTTCGCACGCAAGAACAAGATCAACTTGTTCGCCTCCGTATTCGACAAGTCATCCGTCGATATCCTCCGCGATCTCGACTGCCCAGCCTACAAGATCGCGTCCTTCGAGATCACAGACACAACACTCATCTCCTACGCTGCCAGAACCCTGAAGCCCATGTTCATCTCAACTGGCATGGCATCACTCGCAGATATCGAACGCGCCGTTAACACAGTCAAAAGCACCCAGCCAAACTGGACAAAGCTCGGCAACACGCAAGAGATCGTGCTCATGCACTGCATCTCCGCATACCCAGCGCAACCCGAACATTCCTACCTCCTGAACATCAAAGAGCTTTCAAGTCGCTTTCGCTGCACCATCGGCCTGTCCGACCACACCATGAACAACACAGCAGCCATCGCAGCGACTGCCCTCGGCGCACAATACATCGAGAAGCACGTCACCCTCGACCCCAACGGCCATGGGCCAGACGATCACTTCTCCATCACACCCGAACAACTCGCAGCCCTGCGGAAAGATCTCGACGACACAGCAAGCGCACTCCACTACAGCTTCGAGGACAAACCAGAGGAAGCAGGAAGCAGAGTCTTCCGCAGATCCCTCTATTTCGTCAAACCAGTCTCCGCAGGCGAGACCATCACAGCCGAACATTTCCGTAGCGTCAGACCCGGATACGGCCTGCCACCCCACCTAGACTGGCTCGTCGAAGGCACCAAAGCCAAGAAAGACGCGCAACCAAACACACCCGTCACATGGGAACACATCAAATGATAGCCCTCCTCCTCGGCCAAGAGGCCTTCAAAATCGCGCCACTCCTCAATTCCAAAGGATACGAGACAGTCACAGTCACGCATCCAGTAACAGACCTGTCTCCCTACAGCGTCATCATCAGCTTCGGCTATCGCCACATCATCCCTAAAGCCGTGCTAGACACCGCAAAGTGCGACGTCTTCAACGTCCACATGTCACTCCTGCCGCTCAACAGGGGCGCACACCCGAACTTCTGGGCCCACTACGACGGCACACCATCCGGCGTGACCATCCACAAAATCGACGAAGGCATCGACACAGGGCCATTCATCGCTAAGCGCCGAAGATACTTCAAAGATGGAGAATCAACCTTCGAGCAAACCTACAATAGCCTCGTCGTCCAAGGGCACTTGATGCTAGAAGACCATATCGACCGCATCATTAACAGATCATACTACCTTCTCCCACAGTCTGGACGGGGAACCTACCACCGCGTCTCAGATCTTCCCGAACATTTCTCCGGGTGGGACAGCCACATCCACATAGAAATCCCACGCCTACTCGCAATCGAACGCGCGCAAAACCTGCGTCGCAAACTCATCATCAACCAGATCGAAGAAACCAGATCACGCAACAACGTCAACTGGATGGACATCCTCAGACTGTCATTCCGTCACGCACCGCGAGACGCAGAAAAAATCATCGCCCGCATCAACGCAGACGACATCAAGATCAGCGAACTGTTCAAGCAGTTGGGAAGCTAGGAAGGAGCACGGCGACGCATCAGACTGTGGCGCAGGACTGGATACGCGGCCCGACCACCCAAGATGTGAATGGTATGTGCCCCTTCCCGGCATGAAACATACTCAATTCACCTGATTCTTGTCAACCACCTCAGCCAGCCCAAGCGCCACAGCAGATGCCGTCACAATCAACGCAAACGACTTTTCCATCCCGTAGTTGCTCACAATCGCGCACAGGATAATGCTCGCATCCCTCGGCGACATCTTCTCAGGCATCTGCTCCATGATCCTCATAAGATCCTTCTTCCTAAGCTCCTTCGGCATCACCATTCTCCTCAGACAGACGAAACATCGTCACCTTCTTATTTCGATTCTTCCGCGTGATCTCCTTGCGAGACAACAGCCTGTCAACCACATGCCGAACAAGTTGGCGAGAGATACCTACAGTCTCAGAAATATCCGCAATCGACATCTCACGCTCAGCCAAAGCCTTCAGAACAAGTTCGTCCGTCGCATTGTTCTCTCTCCCCCTCGCGCTGCCAACAACCTTCTTCTCGCCATCAGGCAGCTTCGGAACATTCGCACGGGCAATCGCCCTAGGCCTAGCCTCAGGTAACTTCTCGCTCACAAAGCGATTGATCTCCTTGTCCCTGTGCATGTGCATGATAGCCGCGATCTGCGCCTCATACCGAGTCGCCTGATCCGCTTTCACATTGTAGGCCGGAACTACGATTTGCACGATGCGTCTCCTGTGGCTGGCTTCTCTGCCTCCATTTTTACAACAGTAGTGGCAAAGCGAAAGCCACGCACAAATTGGGCGTCGTCTCCGAGGTCTTGAACGAGCGACTTCAATGTCCGCTCCATAAGTCTCATCAGGCTTTCTGCGTCTACGCGCTTTTCCATCTTTTCATCCTCCTCGGGTAGTATTCGTCCAGCTTCCCGTCCTCGACCGCACACCTCAGTAGCTCACGGGCTACGTTCGAGAAGGGCTCTCGACATCTGTTCGCATGGGCATTTATGGCGTCGAAGACATGTTGGTCCATCATGATGCAGATGCGGGGGTCGCTGTCGTCTGTCAGATAGTGGCCTTCTGCCATCACACATCCTTCCACGGGTCTGGGTTCTTCAACGCCTGCGTGATCTTCCTGATCTCCTCCGCCTTGGTCGTCATCGGCCCGGACAGTTCAGGGTCCACTTGCAGCAGCCGGTTCGCGGCCTTGCTCCACAGGTCACGCCAATACTCGGCGCGCTCCTGCCAGAACGTGGCTTGCTGCCGCAGCTCTTGGTTCTCGCGCTTGAGGTCGTCGATCTGATCCGCAGCGGTGTGGTGCATGTCAGGCTCATAGGCTGCATGGTCGCCGAGATCGCGCAGGCGCTTCACCAGTTCCTCGTCGGTCATGTCTTGTCTCCCTTCAATTCTGCGATGATGCGCGCACGATCCACAGGGTGAGACAACGCTTCAATGCCATATTGTTTTTTCATGTAGGCACTTGCCGCATCAAGAGTTTCATCCACCGCCTTCGCCAGCTTGGCCTCCAACGCCGCGATCCGCGCCTTCGCCTTGTCGCGCGCCGCACCCAGCGTCGCCGTCACCAGATCGTCGCGGATGTATTCGGCGACGTAAGCACCTTCGCCGGGGCTTTGCCCGACGAAATATCCAACCAGCGGCCCATCGTGAAATGCCCAAATCCGTTTCGGTGTTTCACTCACAGCTTGCCCTCCAGCCGAACAATCGCACGCTTCGCCGCATCAACATACTCAGACTTGGGGATGCCGTGCATGTAGTCGGGGCAATACGTCTCAATCGCATCAAGCAGAAAAGACAGCACCTCAGTCGGCTCGCTCAGCTTTTCGCTCACAGTCAGGTCAGATGCCTTGTCCAGTAGATTTTTCATAGCTTTCCTTGCTCCATCTTCTTGAACACAACTTTAAAGGCCTCGATCACGGCCCGCTCTACTTGCGCCTCGGTCATTTGCTCACCTCAACAGGGTAAATCCGACCCTCTTTCAGGTTCCCGTCCCGGTCGAGATGGAACGCAGGGACCTCAACCCACTGCCCGTCAATGAACTGATCAAGACGCCAGCGGAAATTGTTCGTCAAGATCAGCGGCCCAGCGTCGTAGTCGAGCATCCACTCGACCACGCGGATCGTGCCTTCCTTCACTTCCTCGGTCATTTGCTCACTCCCAGATTGCTCGGCCTCATCGGCGGAATCAGAACAGGCTCACGCACCGCACGCAGCCCAGCAGGTCTCGGCGGCGGGATCGGCACAGGGTAGTGCAGCCTATGCGTCTCGCATGTCGTAACCGCGCCGGGCTCCTCATGGGTAATCAGACCCTGCACCATTCGGCAGTGATCCATCTCGGCATAGACACCGACATACCCCTGCCAACCCGTAGACAGGCCGACAGTCAGGATCGTTACACTCAGAATTGACATTCTTCTCCCCTCCCATATGCAGGACGGCTCACCTCGCTCGGGTCGCGCTTGTCTGGCTTCTGCAAGAACAACTCACGCTCCAGCAGCTTGGTGCCTAAACCCTGCTGCCGCAGTTCCTCCTCCAGCCACGAAGGCAAAGGTTCCTCATGCGTCGCCATCACACTCTACCTCCCCACAACCCCAGCACTCCTCACATACGTCCAAGCGATACGCCAAGTCAGCGTTGGGGCCAGAACCACGGACATACTCAACCTCAACCTCCCCTGTGCCGTCACACTCCTCGCACTTTTTGAAGGTTTTACCTGCGTCACGTTGTCGCATCGGTGTCTCCTGTCGTCTGCTAGAATCGTCAAGACATGGGCATACTACGGGCACGAAATGAGCATGTCAAGGGGGTCTGGAGGGCCTACATATTCCGTTTTAGCGATATGTAGGGAGTTGATACAGAAGGGTCATGTCGTTGTTTTTCCTACATGTGCCCCAAAAAAATGATAGGCCAGCAACCGCATGAAGGTGCACGTTTTAATCGGGACGAAACTATTTTTTTTCGTAAGTCACTGAACAGAAACAGTTAAAACGGTTGGAATCCAGAACAATGGAACGCTGATACAGAAGGCCCATGTGCCCGAAAACGTTCGGGATTTTTGAGAATTTTTTTCATTCCAACACCCTACATCCCTAGCCCTTAATGGGCTATTAGGGATGTAACCCCCGGAGGCCGTAGGGCCGGGGTTACTCGTCCCGGGGACGGGATTGACGTAGCCGAACACAGATGCCATAACTCCAGAACGGCAGTCGAAGCAGGGCAAAACGCAGCGACCGCCATGGCACCCGAAACGCCAGCAAGCATCGGAGATACACAATGCCCGCCAGAAAATACCCCAAGCCGCTATCCACCAACAAAGATCGACAGGTCGATCTCAAGGAAACCCCCAGCGTCGGGGACACCTTCCTTACATCCTATGGCAAAGCCAAGATCCCGCTCTTCCTCGTCGTCACAGACGTGGCCGAATACGTCCGAGCCAAAGACCAAACCACCACACACGTCATCGCCTTCCAAGACGAAGACAAGAACTACTACTCCTCAGGCCTCTGCTCGAAGTCACTCGCAAAGCACGGGCATAAGAAGCCAGACATCTATCGCCAACGGAGAGCCAACAGCTTCGCTCTCCCAGAACAACTCGCAGCAGCAGAACCCATCGGGCCAAACGGAATGTCCGTGCGCCTGAAACACGTCCCAAACATCGGGGACATCTTCTGGACCTTCCCAGACAACGACAACACCAAGCCCAAGCTCTACGTCAAAGTCACCAACGTAACACCCTACATCTCTCGCACAGACGGGACCCAAAGATACCTCATCACCTACACCTGCAAGGACAACAAAACATACTCCTCACAACTCGAATCCTACAAACTCGTCAACCTCTCAGACGATCCATACGAACACCGCAACGCACCCTACACACAAGCCAAGAAGAAAGAGACGCAAGATGCCTAAGGTAGGAGAACCACTGCCTGATGGACGAAAGCGCCTCACACCACAGCAGCAGAAGTTCCTCGATAACTATCTGCATCGGGACATGACGCAAACCGCAGCAGCTAGAGACGCAGGCTTCGCTCACCCGAACGTCTATGCCGTCAAGCTGCTCAACAACCCGCTCATCC
>Ga0222714_10000943_pt1 | contig 32878 bp, 48 predicted proteins | sample C33_3DmetaG_FD_165048 | JGI IMG/M metagenome (GOLD analysis project Ga0222714, IMG submission 165048) | Estuarine water microbial communities from San Francisco Bay, California, United States - C33_3D | ecosystem: Environmental > Aquatic > Marine > Unclassified | place: USA: California... | reverse complement strand
CGTTCTTGCTCTTAATCTCTAGCCAGCAGATAAAGTAATTCGGCCCCTCAAAGTCACCTGGCTGCGGTAGTAACTTCATCGCGAGTTTATCTGGTATCCCGATTCCGGCTTTGGTGTAGTCGATCACCGAGAACCCTGCCGCCTTGACTGCTGCGGTGATTTCTCCGTCGTTTAGATCGCGTCGGGCGGCGTGGCGCATCGTATCTCGTTATCGTGTAAGTCGGTTCGGGTTCCCAATCATCGCTCGACCTCGCATCGTTTATCAATCGCCCGATGAAGATACGCCACCACATGAGGTTAGGCGTAGAGAATTTAGGGATTCTCATATTGCATTATCGCTCGACCGATGATTTCCGGTATTTGCGGGACGACGGCATTTCCGAGGGCTTTAACTCTGTCCATCCGAGCGGGAACCCCATTGATAGTTCGTACAAACTCGGTGGAGCGTACTTCGTCTGCAAATCGCTGCGGACTGACAGCATTGCCTCTCGAAGTTGAAAGGCATGCCAGGAGCGGCCCTCTTGTATCTGCCGAACCCGCGGCATCGACGGAGTGTCTGCGTCCGACGTCCGCGGGGTAGGCCACAATCCAGATGCGGTCGCGTCGGTGAGGAGCGCCAACGGCTGAAGCGGGTATACAGTGCCATTCCGCGTCATACCCGATCGCAGCGAGGCTCCCGAGCACTTGATCCAATCCGCGAGAACGAAGGGCGCTGACGTTTTCGATGATCGCGTAGCGCGGTTTGATTTCCGCGATGAGGCGCTGGAATTCAAACCAGAGGCCGCTGCGCTCTCCGGCAAGACCTGCTCCTTTCCCGGCATGGCTGATGTCTTGGCAGGGGAATCCTCCGCAGATGACATCGGCGCTGATTCCGTCAGCAGCAAGTCGATCTGCTGTGAGTGTGCGCACGTCGTCGTAGCAGGGGACAGCGGGCCAGTGCTTAGCGAGGACTGCTCGGCAGAAAGGCTCTCGTTCGCAGAAGGCGACGGTACGCATTCCCGCTCTTTCAAGTCCAATGCTGAAACCACCGATGCCGCTAAAAAGATCGAGGACATTCATGCGCTCTGTAATCGCTTAATTCCACGCTCCCCAAAAAGTTGACCGACCATCGCTCGAAGGTGCGGATCACCGAGAACCTTCGACTTGTCGGACATCCGAATAAACTCCGCCACTCGAGGCTTTAACGCTTCGATTCGTTCGAGAATATCAGGCTCATCGGCGTAGGCAGAATAGCGAGCGAGTAGTGCATCGCAGAGGCGTAACTTCATGATCGGGTCGTCGATCTCGGAGTTCCAAAACCGCTCGTTACGAGACTGATGAGCGTCGAATATCTGCTGATCGGCGGCTTTTTGTTTGTCGGTTTTCTGTTTAGGTTCCGAAGGGTCGGTCTTGCCTTTGCGCAGTTCAAATAGACCTTGCCACTGGTTAGAGATCGATTGATTCACGACCTCGGCTTGGTCGGCTCCATACTTCGAGAGTTTAAGTGCCGCTGCGTGCATCGATACGTCTTTCAGAGGCTTGCGGATTGCTTTGCGGTAAGCGACCCATCGATCCCATGCCTCGCGGTCGAGTCCTTCGATGTTCTCAATGCTCATTTTTTCACCCGAATAAATTATTGTTTTGATAAGCGCCGACTGCTTCTTTACACCAGTAGGCAGCACTAGCATGGCGCTCGATTCGCTCCATCAACACAACAGCCCGACTATATCTACCAGTCATGGCATACGGCCCTTTCCAAGCAGAATCCATTCCACTATTGCGTGCAACATAGCAACTATCTGCCGATGCTAATGGCAACTTGCTAAATACCCCTGGATCAAGCATTCGCAACCCATGGAGTTTAGTTTTTGGCATACCATCTGCATCACAAATAATCGACATTGCATCAGACATTCTATTCCACCACTTAGAATCTCCTACGACCGAAAACTGACCGGACGAACCCAATGCAAGTCTAGGAAATTCTAATAGCATCTCTAGGCGATCAAATGATTCATGCATATGCCATACAGGAACCGAGCAATGCTTCGGCAAAGGCCAATCGACAATCAAAGCGTCGTTTTCAGATTCAGTTCCGTCTATTACATCAGGAATTACGCACCAATCAACACTCGGATGCTTTATCCATAATGAAGCCCATTCAACATAACCGTTAAAATCGTATTGCTTTCCTTGTCGCCAAGCCGAAAATGCTCCGTTGTCGAGTACGATTGATTGGCAAATTTCCGCAGCAATCTGTAACTGATCTGGATGCTCAAAACTCACCATACAATGCTTTGCCGTAAACGATTTAATCATGTCCGAATTTGGCGTGAATGGCGTCCCGTGATAATGAATCATTTGATCCCTAAAAATTTATGAGTTTGTAGTGACAACTTATAGCCATGTTTTTTACAGGCATCAATACATAATTTAAGAGCGCGATTCCCATTACTAACAGGTTGCAAAAAAACCGGAACAAATTGGTTTATATATGGCAATACTTCTGTTTGTAATCGGTAAATATCGTCTGCCGACGCAACGACTTGCTTAATCTCGTTGGCTCGGCATAACGCTTGCTTTGAAAGCGGTTTGAAAAATTTTGGACTAACAGTGATCCAATCTGGGCCATATACATCGTAGCAACCACTGGTTTCAACCTGAACCTGCCTTCCTTCTCGATGCAGCGCCCATTGCAGCCTAAGAATATCTTGCTCAAACGGTTCTCCACCAGTTATCACCACATGACGTGCGGAATACGGCATCCCACGAACTATGTCGGCAAGGGCAAGTTGTTTCCCTTGTCTAGGCCACGTTGATTTGCTATCGCACCAAGGGCATCCGACTTGACACCCTTGCAAACGAATGAACCACGCTGGCGTACCAGCCCAATGACCCTCTCCCTGAATACTAAAAAATTGCTCATTTATCTCGAATTGAGATGAACCCTCAATCTTCTGCAAGAAAGCGTAATCACGAACTGGCTGGACAAATATACTTCTGACCATTTTTTTAAGAATTAAACTAGAATTTCTCAATGCTCATTGTGACCCCCGATTTTTTTCTCGATTCGGGCCTTAATGACTTCAAGTTCTTCGCGAGAGATTCCGTAAGCCAGATCGTTTGCGAGTTCGAGAGCCATCGTGCTTTTTTTCTTCGTCGGTGCCGTGATTGCTAACCAGAGTGCTTTTTCGAGTGCTTCAAGGTGTGTCATGTAATTCCCCGTATATGTGTAAATAACCCGTATGACCTTTGGTGAATTCTGCGTGGTGTAGACGGAGTACGCCTACACGAATCACGCAGAGTTATGACCTTCGGAGCCATCCTGCTGTGAGCGACTTTTCTCGAGTTTCCTCGATGCGGTTCGCGCTTCCTCACGTTGTGCTGCGCGTCTAGAGTCCCGCTGCCCCGGTCTAGATTTAAGCCATCTCTGCGCGTGGTTTCCCCGACCAGAGAGAGCCGAGGAGATAGGGGATTGACGGATGTAAAGGCTAGCCTTACCATACATCAATCTCCTATCCCCGTAGGGGATCATACCCGCAACCCGTAGCGGAGTAAAGCCCCGGCCCCTAAAAAGGTCGGGGTTTTGCTTTTAGGGCCATCCTGGGCCATTCCTAGCCAGCCTGTACCTGTGCCGTCCCTTGGGGTTGGGTGGCCCCATAAACGGCTCTGTGAGCCTCCAGAGCAGCCGGTAACTGATACTCCCTGCCTCGAGGGAAATACCCCTGTTTACGCCACCGGAGGATCGCCGGAGGGGTCACGCCGAACGCCTTTGCCATCTTGTTCTGGGAGCCGAAAAGTGCCATCGCCTCTTGAGGGGTCAATTTATTTTCTCCTAGGGGGTTTACTTGTGTTTGGGGCTTTAGTATAGTTCATCCATCGGGGACGAAACAACCCGACCCACAGAAAGGAGAAGGTTATGCAAGTTCAGATTCTCGAAAGCAAAGAAGCCATCTACCCGAACACTGGTCGCCACGTTCTAGTCGTGATGCAGTGCGGCAAGTCGAAGATGTCTGTTTCGGTAAATAGCAAGTACGTCAACGCCGTCGTACATAACGCATCGAATCGCGCTTGGAAAGGTTGGGGCAAGTTCTACCGGAACTTCGACGAAGCCTTTACCAACTATCGATCAGCAGAAGCCCGAGCCATGCTCGATACCGCGCAAGCCCTTTGGATCGGCAACGAGGTGGCGGCATAAGCCGCCCCTTACCGGAGGTTATATGGCAACCGCAGACGTTAGGATTTATCTGTTCGGAGTCCTTTGGGAAGTCGAGATCGATTTCGAGTACGACTCGGAAGACAACTGGGAAACCATCGACATCAGCGAGGTTTGGTTGCTCGGGTACTACCCAGAGAAATCGGTCGGAATTGGTCAGGACTATGTGCCGTGTCGCATCAAGGCTGATCTGTTATCGATGAGCAATCACGACTATCAAAACTGCATCGAGATCGTGAAGGAATACATCGGAGAAGTACGCGAGGCTCGTCGCAGAGGGGAGCATCTACTATGAAAGCCGAACCCGTAATCACATTCCCGTTGCTCGGTGTAGAAGCCGAAGCGATTGTAGATATCGAAGTGTTAGGCGATGGCGAAGATGCCTACACCTACTCGCTCGATGCGGTAACTATCGTCAGCATCGGCGGCGATATGGTCGAGATCGAAGTCAAGGTCGACGACCTCCCGCCTATCTCGAAGGTCGCTTTGATTTCTAAACTCGATGATTGGTTGTCGGAGTATGCGCCGGAGATCGTTGCATCCGAATCTGACTACATCGCAGACCTTGCGTTCGACCAGTGGAGAGAATCACATGACTACGAATAAACAATCGGTGTGGCCCGCTATCGCCATCATCCTTCTCGTTTTCCTAATCGCTGCAATCGTCGAACCTTGCGACGGTCACTCATGCGCGGGAGAGATACATGAGCAACGATGATTTCTGGCAGAAAGCCGAAGAAGAAGCCCGATCCGAATTTGAGATGCGAATGCAGCGTCTTAAAGAATCCGCGAACGAGAGTCTAACGATTGACGCGAGGCAGAACCCACGCCTCTCCGCAGCCCTAGAAACTTGTTTGCGCGAGATCGAAGAAATCCTAAACAAAGTCAACGGAGTAAAAAAGTGAATCAATCACAAACGATTGGTGCGCTAGCGGCTGCACTAGCCAAGGCGCAAGCAGATATAACGGGAGCCGTTAAAGACTCGGCTAACCCGTTTTTCAAGAGCAAGTATGCCGATCTGGAATCGGTCTGGAATGCGTGTCGTAAACCTCTTACCTCTAACGGCTTGTCGGTAATTCAGACCACGCAGCCGACGCGACACGGCACGATGCTCGTTACTACACTCGCGCACAGTAGCGGGGAGTGGATACGAGGATATATGCCGATCCTAACGAAAGACGCGACCGCACAAAGTCAGGGGTCGGGTATCTCGTATGCGAGACGTTACGCCCTTGCTGCATTGGTCGGGGTCTATCAGACCGATGATGATGCAGAGGCAGCACAAGGTCGAGGCGATTCGAAAAGTATTACCGGCGATCCGAGAAGTATTACCGTCGATCCGCGAGGCGATCTAGGTAAGAACATCGATCAGAAAAAGAAGGAGCAGTTCATCGCGGATTTTAAGCAAGCGTTCGATCTCGACGCAGAGGAAAAAGAGATCGCGCTAGCCGTTCGCGCCGTCCATGAGCGGATCAGTACAGATCACGACCTCTATATCGCCGTTAGCGATGCTCTCTCATCGAGAGAAAGGTCAGCGATCAAAGCCTATTTACGCATAGCCAAGGAAACAAAGTAATGGAAAAGCAATACGACAACACCAACCGTGGCGTTCTCTTTAAGAATGACCCGCAAGGCAACCCGAAACGACCGCAGTATCGCGGCTCGTTGAATGTCGGCGGTGAGGAATACAACCTCTCGGCTTGGATCAAGGAGAGCAAAAAAACGGGCGATAAGTTTTTGAGTCTGTCGGTAGAGCCGAAGAAGGAAGGTCAGCGGTTCAATGCGAAGCCGAAGCAGGAAGAAGTACCGGCTTTCGTTGACGACGATTTGCCGCCGTTCTAAATGAAATCAGAGCCATCCTGATCCACATTGGGAGACGGCCCCCATAGATGGCAGCCGAACACTTTTTATGACGCATTTATATAGACATTACTCTAAAGATGGCGATTTGCTATACGTCGGTATAAGTACGAGCGCAGTTGCAAGATTAGCGCAGCATAAAAATACATCCCACTGGTTTAGAGAAATTGGGACGATTACTGTTGAAAATTTCGATAACAGAGATGAAGCATTAGCGGCAGAAAAGTTTGCAATAAAGAAAGAAAAGCCACTCTTTAACAAACAAGGCGCGATACTGGACAATACATCCAATAATCAAAAAAAGAATAGATACGTCGCTACGCTATCGGAAAAAGACAAAGTACAATCTAGGTCTTTTCGTCCAGATTTTAATGTTTGTGGATGTGAAGATAGCATTGAAAATATTAAAGAATATGAAGCCGTTTCGGATCAGGTTGTCTATTGCTGCTTTAATGATGAGGTTGCTGCATTTTCTTTTTTTTGTGATTACTGTGGAAACGAAGATGTAATATCAAAAAACCTAGCCGATGGAAGCGGCGAATTATTAGATATGGGCAACGATCCTAAAAAGTATGTGCTAGAAAAAATAAATGATACAAAATGGAATTCCTATGAGTTAGGGTTTGCAAAAGTTAAGTACCCAGTAAAATCAATAAAGAAATCCAAATTCGAATTAGAAGATTACTTGCCTTGGTGGATGTACGAAACCTAATCATGAAAAGAATTTTCCCGAAAAATACATCGAAAGAAAATATGATTAGATCAATCGTCGTCCTTGTGCGGGATATTGACGAGTCAAAGGCGTGGCAGGTTACGGTCGAGGAATTTAAGAAGCCGCGCACGAATCAGCAGAACGCATACCTCTGGGGCGTGGTGTATCCGGCGATCCTAGAGGCGGGAGGCGAGATGCTTCGAGGATGGCTAGCCGATGATCTGCACGAATACTTCCTCGGGGAAATCTACGGATGGGAGACGCTCGAAGGCATGGGGCGTAAGCGACTACGACCGCTAAAGCGAACGTCGAGAATGACACGCTCGGAGTTTATGGAGTACCTAGAACAGATTAGCCAACGATGCGCGAATATGGGCATCGTCATACCGGAGCCGAACTATGGATAGACCGGTTGTCGATCTGAATCCATGGGAATACGAATGGGCTTCTCACGTTGGCGCGAGGCGGTATATCGAGAACTGGGGAAACCCTGATGCGGCGTATTACAAGCGAGATCGTATGGAAGATGACAGGACGGCACAGGTCGCAGCGTGCGTTGCGGAGTTAGCCGTAGCCAAGTATGCCAATCGGTTCTGGTCGGGCCACGTTTGGCATCGTAGCGAGCATCACAAGTATCGCAAGACGGCAGACGTAGGGACGAATATCGAGGTTAGGCGATTGCGAACGAAAGAGACGGCGGCGGTGAGGAAAAAGCAACTCGGTCAAGGCTTGGTGTTATTCGTCGCGAAACCGATTATGCCGGAGTGTCGACAAGTAATTATCTACGGGTATCGTGATTACGATGTGGCGTGGAGTCTCGCCGTACCGTCTGAATACGACCCAGAGAACACGAGAGAACTAGGCGCAGAGTTTTTGAGGTTGCTATGAATCTGCGAAAAATAGCGAAAGGAAAGCCCTGCATGGTGCGGCTTCCCGATGTCTGTAATCACAACGATGAAACGACCGTGCTTGCCCATATTCGCATGGCGGGAATAAGTGGCATGGGAATTAAGGCTGACGATTTACTCGGCGCGTGGGCTTGTAGCGCGTGCCACGATACGATTGACCGGAGATCGAATACTGATCTCGACAGGGATTACGTCCGTCTTGCCCATCTCGAAGGGATGGCTAGGACGATTGCTCAACTACGGAAATATGATTTGATATGACTTGCTTTTCTTGCAAGTGGTCTATCGCTAAAGACGGCCAACTCTGGTGTCGGCTTTGGGATTGGTTAGCGAATCTGGATTGCTCGCATTTCGTATATGAACCTGGAACTGATGAAACGGAGAGACAAATTGGAACAGGTAAAAGATGAGACCGGATACCGTCGGCTATGGGCTGCGGTACTGAAGAACGCTATCGCAGAAATGGAGCATCGAGGTGAGCGAGGAAGCGCAGCGCATTGGATATTTTCCGACAAGCATGGGATCGGGTCGATGAGGTGGATTTGTGACGTACTCGATCTCGATCATCGCAAACTGCAAGCCCTGTGTATGACGCGAAACGGTCGTAGAAAGATACTGCGGAAACCGCAATGAACTGCCTACATTGTCTCGGGCGACTATGGATGCAGGATATAAGCGGGGACTTTTACCGCTGCCCAGTTTGTAACGCGACAGGAGATCGAAATGATCGAGGAAATATTGTTCATCCTACTGATAGCAATATTGTTAATCTTGCTGATCGGCGGGATGCTTTACGGAATAAAAAAAGGGTGGAGCCAGTACCGCCGCCTACGGGTGGAAATGCAGCGTGACTGGCGATGGGTGCCGCCCCCGATATGGGCGGCTAAACGAGGCGGGAGGGATTACTGGTGAGTAAATTAAACGAAGTGATCGAAAATCAGAAAGCGATCATTCAGAAACTAGAAAAGGAAATCACCGAGTTGCAGCACGAATGCTATTTCGGCGCGATGGTTGCTTTCTTGGTAGGTGTAGCGTTGGGGATCACAGCGGGAGTTGCATCGGTATGGCTGTAGATAACGAATCGCCCCCGGGAGCGTGGGAGAAGGAACTGTCGCGGTTGCCGTGGGGATATGGACAGGAGAAGCCGCAGACAGTCGAGGATGTAATCGTTCGATTACGGCGTGCCGGTATGGATCACGAAGCAAATATCCTCACGCGAGAGTTTGCGATTCTCAAGGCGAGACGATAGTTCCGTCGATTTTCCATGGGCGACGTTGCTTGAAGTATCGCCCTCCGCATTTGCACTCGCCTTCGAGTAGATCGAAAACGGTTTCGTGACTGCACCCCCATCCTTGCCCGTTCCATGGGCAGAACCAGATGCAGTTCTGGCACATATCCGGCTCCGACCATGCGAGTTCTTCGTAGACCTCGTCTATTTTTCTCATTTGTACTTTCGCCTCAAGTAGTCCATGCGTAGCGGCATCAAGTCGTAGTCGCCATCTTTAACGCCGTTAAGCACGACGATACCGTTCCATTCGTTACTTTGCACATCGTCAGGGCGATACGATTCATGCTCTAGGTAGAAACGCCCTGCGACTAGGCCGTGCTTCACATGGTCTGGATACTGCTTTGAGGCGTACAGGAATCCCTGCTGATGGCCTTGCACGAACGAGGTGCCGATAGCGTTAAGGCGATTCACGATGGTTCCGCCGATAGGCTTGCCGCTAAACGGATTCGGAAAGTAATGGCAATATTTGATGCCGTCTAACTCTACGATCTTGAGGAACGGGAACCGCTCCCAATCTAGGGTCTGGCAGTTATGGGAACCGATAATGCCTTTCCACTTCGGGTCATTGTTAGCGATGCGGTTTGCTCGATTCTCATGGTTGCCTTCGAGGAATATCTTGCGCGGCTTCCATGTCTTACTGCGCGTTTTCTTAAAGTAAGAATCGAGAATCTTGAAAGCGGCGTTTCCCGCAGAGATATCTTTTTGATATCTCGCCCCCTCGAGTTCTGCGCTGCCCTTCTCGGCATGACTGTTTAGCGAGGGCAAATCCCACCAGTCACCGAGACAGATCACAATGTCGGGCTTGTATTCTAGGATCGCCTGACCCGCCCAATGTATATGCTCTGTACGCGACTCGGGCTTGATCTGCGCGTCAGGAATAATCAGGTGACGTTTCATTCGTTTGAAAACGTAACCATTGCCTGTTGGAGTAGATGCCCGAGCCGATCTACCAGTTGTTCGTCGCGGCTTAAATCGTCATGCCCTGCTATGTCCAGCATGGCGTGGATCAGTTCGTGCGTGAATACTTGCTGACGATTACTCCCACGGAGGCTAGAGCGTATCTCAATTCGGTAATGCTCTGGGAGCCAGATGCCGACGCAATCTTTTCCATGCTTCCATTTCTGATTAGGCACGGATCGGACTTCAATCGTATGCCCTGCAAGTTGGAAAGACTTGGGGATGCCATCGGTTCGCATTTTTGCACCTATAGGAGAGCGACTTCGGCTTGACGACGACGAACAAGTCCAGGCAATACGCGACCGCCGCCGCGAGTCCAACGCATGAGTTGTTCTTTTGCCCCGTCCCAATCCTGTTCGTTGATCTTTCGGCGCAGCGTACTCGATTGCAGTCTGCCAACCCCAAGGTTGTAGGCGAAGTCGACAATCGCATTCAACGCACGAGGCCGAAGGATTAGCGCAGGGCAGTTACGCAAAACTCCCGGCAGGAAGTCGCGCTGAATCTGACCGAGTAGGATTCTCTCGGCTTCTTCTTTGGTGATCGACTGGTCAGTTAATGTAACTACACGCCCGTCGAGGTAGCGCGTACTGCCATAGCCTATGGTCGGCACACCGGCAGGGCAGATATAAGGCTTAAAACGGAAGCCCTCGAACTCTTTGCAGAGAGCGATAGCGATAGAGAGGTCGGTCATAACCCGCGCTTGGCAAGCGTCCTGTCGAGTATCCAATAGTTCACCACGCCAGAGAGCAGGGCCATGTCGTCAACGCCCCATACCATCGGCAGGATTTCCACAAGTGTCATGCCAGATTGCGCATAACTGACGATCACCGCCGTTTTGACTGCGCCATAGAGGGCGAGAATGTAATACGTCATCACAGGGCGAACGGAAGCAGAGAGCGAGGCGACCCAACCTCCTGCTGCCTTGACCATTTCCGTCTGCTGATCGATAGCCGCTTTGAACGACTCGACCACGCCGGTATCGATAGCCGCCTCTCGATTCGCGCCAATCTCGGCTAACTTCTGCGAGCCGCGCTGCTCCTCAAGTTTGCATTGGCGGTCGAACATAGACAGTTCATGCTGTCGCTCGTTCTTTCGGTCATAGGCTTTAAGGAATTCGGGAACGAGACGAAACACGCCACCGAGTACGCTTCCCACTACGCCGCCGCCAAGCATTTCGATCATGGCTTGTTCTTCAACTTATCGCGTACATTAAGGTAGTGAACCACCATCGCGCCGATTCCGGCCATGATTGCGATAACACTACCGATAAGACTCACAACCTCATTAGCCTGTGAAACCCAACTCGTTCCTGCTGCCGCGACGGATACTCCTGCCGCAACATCGGCGGCTCTTTGTGGTGTACTCATACTCATCTCCAAGTTAAAAATTAAGGCGGTGGGCCACTTCCTTCACGTTCTAGGGTGACATCGACATCAGCGGTAGCCGTTAGAGCGGGTGACGAACTATCCGTAACCGTGCATCGATAAAGTGCCGAGACGAATTCCCATTCTGGGATAGCGTTTTTCGAGAAGTTGGTGGTCGCTGCCGAGGCGTTGCTTAACGTCAGGGTATCGCCGGAAACTTTTGCCCATGAGTAGGTATAGGGAGCCACTCCGCCGGTAGGTGTTACCGTGGTGTTGTCCGAGGTGATGTTTGCGTTCGTTGAGAGTTCATACAATGTGCTCGGAGATGCCGAGGCCGACATTCCGGTACGGGTAAGCGATACGGTAACGGTAGCGGTAGCGGTTGCCGCTACGTTATCTGTCACCGTACAAGTGAACAAAGCCTCGTAAGTGGTGCCAGAGGCGAGCGTCGCTCCGGTGAACGAGGTAGTTGCCGCCGATGCACTATTGGCAGAGATTAAAGCCGAGCCACTGGTTCTCACCCATGAATAGGTATACGGAGTCGTGCCGCCGGTTGCCGTGACCGTGGTATTGGCACTCGTTATGCTTGCGCCGGAGTCGGTTTTAGAAAGCGATGACGGGTCACTACTGGCTGCAAGTGTAGTGGAAATCGAAGCCGCCCCTGCCGCTACACCGTTACCGATTGGGAATTCGTCAGAGGCTACACCGTCTTTTGATCGAACAACAACCCAGTAATAACGAGTCGTCGTATCGGTTTTCGATATAAATACCGATGTGGTATTGCCTGTCCAAACTTTCGATGCGCTACTAAACGGTGTGATCGAGGTGTGTTCCCATATCTCATAAACAGCACCGACCGGAAATACTGCCGGAGCCGTCCAACTTAAATTGAATCCAGACGTTAAGTTCTTGGCAGTTAACCCCGAAGCCGAGAGCGGTTTATAGTCTGTCGGAGTCGGGTCGGTAACGCTTGTCGGGGCTTCGTAGTCTCCGGTTGCGGGGTCAGTCCAGTTAGCCGAGGCTTCTTCACGCAGAATCAACTCAACCGCACCTGACGGATCAAACTTCCATCCTTCGCAGCGAACGGTTTTGTTAGTCCAACCGATCTCCGAGAACGTCACGGTTCCGGTTTCAAATGGTCGAATCTTATAAGCCGAAAGCCCACAACGAACGGTAGCAACCTGACCGTTTCTGCTGCGACGGGAAATCAGGATCGCATGACGTTGCGCTTCGTACTCATTGGTACAAGCAGCAAAATCAGTTTCAAACCAGATTTGCTCGCCGTCTTCGGTGATATAGGTGTTGTTTATCACCGGCTGATATTCCATCGGCTGCCAGTTTCGATCTTTGTTGATGAACTGACCACGAACCGAGTTATAACGCTGATTGTACGGATAGGCGGTTGTTACGCTTAACCCGCCCTCGATTAAATCGTTATCGCCAAGCGTGAAAGCAGAAGATGACCATGCCCCTGCATACATACGCCACTTGCCACCGGAGTAATAGCAAACACCCGCCATGGCTTGTGCAAGCACTTGTATGTTTTCCTCAAAGCGATCGGTCGCTATAAGGATGACGTTACAGGTGTATCTTTTTTGAGTTAAAGAGCCAGGAATGTTTACAAGTTCGTCGCAGATATCCGCAGCATCCATGACAAGGTCATAGTCAATTTTTTCGTCGCTCTCGCCAAGCCCAAGTTTATTGTCAAACAAATAGTCAGCAAGGCAAAGAGCGGGATTCGTTGAGTAAGCCCAAGTCGTCGGGTCATCCACACGCTGCGATCCACTGCCGCCAGTTCTCGTAGAATCGAGGCGAGGGTCATAAACCTTTTTGCCTTGCACCAAGCAAGTTACTTCGGGCTTTCCTGTCTTGTATACCGTTTCGTCAAACTGGTAGGTCAACGCGATATAGGCAACGCCGCGACCACGATGGTTAGTTGTCCACTGCGTCGGGAAAGTCTGTGAAAGTTTCCAGTCTACGGTCTGTGTGATTGTTCCTGCGTAACGCCGAACCCATGCTTTTCCGTTATAGGTTCCGGTTGTGACCTTGCCGTCATCAACACTTCCCGTAATCGCGGTGATCGTACCGATTGCAGATCGATTAAAGTAAACAGTGCCGAGTTGATTACACTCATGCCCCGCGACCGCGAGGATTTGATGCAAGAATTCGTTGTTATTGCCCGAGGTCATCGGCGGTATCACGTTCATACCGGCAATAAGATTCTCGCCGTATACGATGCGTCGAGGCTCTACTGTGCCGCTAAATTCAATATCGTTACGCGCTTTGCTAATCTTCGGTATGCCGATTAATGCAAGCGTGATCTTATTTAGGGCATAAATACTACCGGCGACTGCAGCAGCAGTAACCAACGTAGCAGTGATATATCCTGCTGTTGCGCTAAACCCTGCATAGGCAGTCGCAGCAAGAACCTTATAAAAAAATGCCGGTATTGCTTGAGGCATTAGATAGTCCAGTAGCAAATAGTTGCGGATCGGGGGAAATAAACCACACCGGAATCGTTAACCGATGTAATCTTGTTGCCAACACATATCCCAAGAGTTTCGCCTAGTGCGCCTTCAAAAAGCACGACATCGCCACGCTGCGCACGACCAACTTTCGGTTCTCCAAGGTATGTCGAGATTACTTTTTGCATCCCGCCTTCTTCGACGATGTATCGAATAGCAGAATTTTCGTCGTTATATTTCTCGAAGAGTTGCTCGGCAAAGTTAGAATCGCACATCGCGTCGACAACCTTTGCAGAGAAAGAGCAGCAGTCGTTACTGCCCCATGTAAAAGGCTGATCCTTATGCGCCTCTATGGTTGACCACATTTGATGCAGCCAATCTTCTCGACGGGTCATCGCTCTACCTGCGGGATAACTGGGCCAGTAAATGGAACATTTGAGCCGTAGCCGGTATCTCTCGACCCCCACTTGCCGACGAACCCTTGAATTGCATGGGTCAGGTCGAAGAATCGATCACCGGCATAGATAACTTGCTGATCCTGATTCGTGTAACGAGCAACTCGAGGTTCACGACGTAAACGATGCTCGCAAGTCAATTCGATGACCGCTTGCCCTTTATCAAGGTTTATGGTCATCTGATTCATGCGGCCTTCCCAGATCGTTTCTGGGGTGTCGATCAATGCGCCGGTCGATTCACTAACAAATCCTAGATAAATAACAACCGTTCGATTCTGGTAAACCTCACTCATAGTCGGAGTGATGAACGTCGTATCTACTCCAGAGAGCGTAAGTTTTACGCCGCGAGCAACGATATCTACGTTCTCATCGATAACGTCTACTCCACCGAACTGTCCCACTCCAAGGTAATTATTACCACCAAAAGCCAGAGTGCCAGCACCGTCATGGATACGAACCACACCAGACGAAAAATCGAGGTCAGCAAGAACGACAGCAATGATTGAGGATTTATCGGCTTCTGTTGCATTGGTATTTGATACAAACCGTGTCATGTGATGTCTTCGATTAGATTGATTTCAATGTCCGAGATGATGCCCGGTCGCGTATCCCAACTCGTAGAGTCGGAGCCGAGCATAAACTTGCCCATCGGAGAGCGGAAAATAATAGGCGCGTTATTAGCCGGAGCAGTTCGCAACGACGGCTCGAAGATCATATAGCCGTTGCCAGAGCCATCGGAATTAAGATCGGCGGTCAGTCGCTTGAGTTCGCCGTTTACCTCGAACAAATCACCCGCTCTAGCAACTCCTAATGTGGAGGTCGGCAAGCCATCTACGATAAGTTTGTTACCCGTTTGCGATGCGCCGTTAACAAGGACGCAACGGGCTGCGGATACCCACGAAAGAAACTGGAAATTACCCGCTGCGCGACCAGAGATGTAATCGTAGAAAGAAAAATGCGTCGAGGTTCCAGAGGCGGCAAAACTCTCGACGTAGTAACCGTCAGCCGTGCGAGTTGTTCCGTTGAGAACATCGGTTGCACCTTGCGTTGTACCGGCTTCTATTGAGGCTCTTGCGTTCCCGCGACCGGCGTAGAGCAGCATCCGAACGGCATAGGGAGCCGAGGTGACTGTCGTTGCGGCAGCCTGATAAGCATATCGATCAGCCGTCACGCCTGTTCTGGCGAGCCGAAGCCCAAAATGACTATCGGCAGAAAGCACTAACTCGGCGTTGCTCGAAGTCCATCCGGTCGTGTCTACGGTCGCAGCATTGTTCGAGAGCAACTCTGGGCAAGCGAGCGATCCGGCAAGCACATAGGATGGGTCTGTGAAGTACAAGCGATTAGAGCGACCACGGAGAGCGGCAAGGAGAGAGAGCAGCCTTCGCCGTTTCTGCCCTGATACGGCCCTATAGATGGCTCTAACGCCCCATCGCAGCCCGGGACGGGAGACGGTGCGGGTAGCCCCAGAGAGCGGGGAAACAAAGACGGCGGTGTTATCGAGCAGCGTCCATTCTACGCTTGAGGCGACGATATCCGGCGGAAGTACATAGTCTGTCATCGGCCTATCCCATAACGTCTGTCGAGTTCGTCGAAGATTCTACGATTGTTTTCCTTCAAAATCCCGGGCAGGGCTTGTTGAAGGTCAGCCGTAGCACCACGCGCATCGATGTTATAAACCGGAGCCACAGTCACTCCACCCATTCGGTTGTTCGGCACAATAGAGCCGCTCGAGTTTGGCACAAAGAGTTCCGGCCCCCGCTCTCCAACAATGTACGGAGTGCCTTGCGAGACAGGGCCACCGATTGCCTTGCCTTCTATTGAATTGACCGCTGCGTTAGCGAAATCGGCCATGAAGCCAGTTCCGCTTGTAAACATACGGAAGAAGGCGAGCAAGATTTGTTGCGCGACAATCTGTGCGACCATCTGACGCAGCATATTGACAAAGTTCGATAGCATTCCCTTCAATCCATCCTTAAATGGATCAAACAAGAATTGAGCAAAGGCGTTCTGCATATTTGATGCCGCAGTACGCGCAAACTCATTCATCGCTTTCATGGAACTCGACATTTCAGGCACAACTTTTTTAGATGTAATTTGCACTCCCGGCAAGATTTCATCTAACGCATTGTTGTAAGCCGTTTTTATTTCTTCAGCAACGGTTTTGTTTTGTGCAGAAAAAGAATTTAGCAGTTGTCCAAATTTCTCGAACTTGTCTGCAACAACAAGTGGATCAACAGAGTCCTGTATATCCTTAAATGAGTTTTGCAATTCGTTAAATGCAACATCCCACGCATTTACAAATTCAGAAGATGAGATTTTTTGAGATTGAAACAACTCATTAAGAGCGGCTTCCGTCTCTGCAAATTTTCGAATTTGATCGTCAAATGAAGAAAAAGCAGAAGCAGACAAACTTTTATAGAAAGCCTGCATCGCAGTTGTCATGGTGCGAGCAGATTTAATTGTAACTTGCTCTAATTTTTTTATTGCATTTTCAGCATCTATATATCCTTTTGCACTGCCAGTATCTTTTCCTTCTTCCTCAAGTCGTTTGCGCTCTGCTTCAAATGCCGCATTACCTTTTGCTAATGCTTCTTGAGAAATAGTCGACCTTCCTCCTCCTCCCATAAGCATCATTGATTTTTCTTCAAATCCCGGGAAAAGCGTAAACTGGCCTTTTGCTCCAGACAATACATCAAAAATATCTGTTAGAGCAGGAGCGACTTTTGCTACTAATTTTGTAGCAAACATATCGTAACTAGTAGATAGTCGATTAACAGCATCATCGGCATCAGCAAGTGCTTTAACCTGATCTGTTGATAATTTGAGTCCTAGCCTATCGGATTCCTGAATTAAAATTCGTATGCCTTCAGCGCCTTTTTCAAATAACGGCAAAAGATTAGCGCCAGAACGCCCAAACAATTCAACTGCCGCTCTTGCCTTATCAGCAGGGTCATTAAGTGTGCTGATTTGTTGAGCAATCAATAAAAACTGCTCATCTGCATTTAACCCCTGAATTTTCTTGAGAGAAATGCCAAGAGCATCAAGAGTTTCTTTTTGTGCTTTGCCGCCGCTAGAAGCCTGTGAAAGTGCAATCTGCATCTTCTTTAGGCTTTCAGAGAGAGAGCCTAAATCAATGTCAGATTGCTTTGCTGCGTAGGCAAGGGCAGAGAGTTGCTCAACCGCGACCCCTGACTTTATAGATGCTTTTTGCAGTTCGTCGCCGTACTGGATTGCAGCGGTAGCGGTACGGGTCAAGAACTGCCCGACCGCTACCGCACCGATACCGGCAAACGCTCTCTTGAGGATCGAGGCTTGATCGCCAAGACCGCGCAAACCTTTCATAGCCGAATTGATGGCACCCTGCGTGCGGTCAACTGCGCTAATGACTACTTGTGCTTGCGCCATGCTCGCTCCTGATCCTCTGCCTCTAACTTACAGGCGGCTAGAAGATGATAAAAGTCGCTCTCTGTCATCTCAAAAATCTGATCTGGGAGGACGTGCAACCGTAGCGCGAGAGCATAAATCGCTCGGAGATGCCCGTCCTCAATCAGTTTTTTTCGGCATCCTCGACGCTAACCGGAGCAGTATTCATCGCTGAAACAATCTGCGCCATTACGTCGGGGTCATATTCATTAAGCAGTTCGATGCGTTCTGCTTTGCTGAACATTCTCTTGCCTTCCTTGTCTCTAGCCCTAACGATCAAGGTGATCGCCATAGCCTCCAAGTCAAGGATGGTTTCGTCGCCCTTTTGCTTTGCGAGCATGAAAATCTCACGCCGCTCTGCCAAGGTCATATCCGGCCAGAAATACACTGTGGTATTCCAAGCCGGTACAGGGATCGCAACCAACGTGTCGGGCTTACGCCGTTCCGCGAATTGCGCCTTCGCCTGTTCTTTCCAATTCATAAAGCCTCGCTATTAAGAAGTTGCTGCCGTAAGTGTGCCGTTTCCAATGAAGTTAAACGTGATCTCGGTGATCGCTCCACGCTGCACGTTGCGGGTGATTTCCGTAATCAAAGCGTTACCGCTGTAGCGGGTATCGCCACTATCAATGCCTTCCGGTGCAAGCACTAGAGCGACGTTTGCACCAGGAGCCATCGCGACCTGACCGGAGGTATCCGTCTCATCCCAAAATGCCGTCACAGAACCGCTCCACGAAGTAATCGCGGTGGTGTTGTAGGTTTTTGCAGTATCCGAGAGCGTAGTGTCCTCGGCGTACTCTGCACTAGCAGTAAAAGAAAAGCCGGTCACTTCCGCAACGGTGTTTGAGCCGACACGAACAAGACCTTCTGAACCGTGATGATTTGCCATGCTAATTACTCCTTATGCCGCAGTTCCGGTCGTCAATACGCCGTTACCGATGAAGTTAAAAGTGATCTCTGTAATTGCGCCACGCTGCACGTTGCGCGTAATTTCTGTGACAAGAGCATTCCCGTAGTAATAGGTATCAGGATTAACTGCGCCCTCTGGATACAACTTCAGATCGACGTTTGCGCCGGTCGAGAAGTTAGTCTGTCCAGTATCCGCCTCATCCCAGAAAGCCGTAACGGTTCCACTCCACGACGTAATTGCAGTCGTGTTGTAAGTCTTTGCCGTGTCCGACAGAGTCGTATCTTCGGCGTATTCTGCCGATACGGTAAAAGAAAATCCGGTCACTTCGCCCACGGTTGCGGAGCCAGCGCCGGTCTTAACAAGCCCTTCCGAGCCATGATGGTTTGCCATAAATACTCCTTACGAAATAATAGTTCCTGCGTCAGTCTCCGCAGTCCGATAGGAAACTCGGAACTGCATTCTCGCTGACCCTATCGGCGCGTCACCGCTAAAGTCGAGCGTGATTTGTGTATCCATGAGGATACAATCCTTTACAACGCTGCCGAGCGTGTTATCCGCTCCGATAGCGTTTTCAACCGATTCGCATAGTCTGTCGAGTCGGTCATCAAGATAGTCTGAATCACGCGCTACGCATTCGATGATTAGCATCATCTCTCGGTCAAACTTGCGCGGATACGTTAAGGTGGTCTGCGATACGGAATCTGTATTCGTGTACACCAATGCCATAGAAACCGTGTTGGCAGGGATCGGGTAAACGCGAGACTTCGAGATCGTATCTGCGACCTGTGCGTTAGTCAGGATCGTAACGACTTGATCGCGAATCTGTTTGCGTGCGTGAGCCATTACGGATTACCTGTTTCTAGGAGAATGAAACTGCCGCTCTCTTGCAGCATATTTGTACCGTCTTGCAGCAAGAGGTTGTTTTCCTCTGAAATCTCAAGTCTGGTAGCAAACTCGAGAACCAATACGGTCACGCCTGTGCCGTCTGCCTTAAAGTTACGAACGGTGTATTGATCGCAGTCGATAAAGAGCAAGTCACCGACTACAGGCTTACAAGGAAGCGCAGCGGTCGGGATCGTAAAGATCGGCGTGCTACTGCTGAACCCAACCTCGGCAACGTCAACTAACTGATAGTTGCTATCGAAGATGCCATTAATCGTAAACCGCTTACCCTTGTTTTTATAAACGGCTTTTCGGCCCCAATCAGAGGGCGAGAACATCGATGCTCGATCAAAACTGCTCTCGAATGTCATGGCGCATCCAGATCGGTAGAGGTTTCTAGAATCAACGTCGTTACGCCTGTGCCGTCAGGCTGAATTTCCTGCACGGTATAGGTATCGCATTCATGTATTACCTTGTCGCCCGGGGCTGCTTCGACCGGCAAACTCTCGGACGGCAGTACAACAGTGATACGTTCGGAGGCGAACTCTGCCTCGGCTATTGTCACGCCCTGATAAGGCGAATCGAGAATCCCACGAATCGCATGGCGAGTTTTGCCAATTTTATAAATCAGCCAAACCGCTGCATCGCGAAAGAAAGCATCCGTATCGAATTGGTTATACACCGCCATAACGCACGCTCCACATTTCGCTCGTAGAGGTCGGGCCAATTCGAGTCACTGATCCCGAGAAGGTCTGTCTAAAAAGCAAATCCCATGCAGGATAGGGTCTAGCAGAGGGGTGGAGGTTTACCCCATCCCAGAACGTCGGGTAATCGGCGGCGGCGATAATCAAAACGCCACCACAGACTCGCTCCAGTTCTAGAAGTCCCGGCACGATGTCCGGCTCTAGGATGTGCTCGATTACATCAATACAGGTCACTACGTCGAATGACTTATCCTCAAAAGGCAGATCAGTAATGACCGCCTGATGGACGTTTTCGTTGCATAACTCTGGAACCGCCTCGGTGCCTATAACGGGTTTAAAGCCGATTCTAGAGGCGGCTGCCATTAACTCGCCCCTGCCGCAAGATACGTCGAGAAATGACCCAGAAAGGCCGCTAATAGCCTTTAATACGGGGTCGCGTCGGTCGTCCGACATCCCGTAGTGATCATATCGGGCATAAACGCCCCGATACTTCTCAATCTCCTTTTCGCGGTCGTCCACGCTTCGGAGCCTCCGGTTGAGAGAAGAAGGAGGGGCGTGTGTATTCGACCGCCATACCGCGACCGATCAGCCATTTCCCAAACGTCGTATCTACATCGACCACTCGACCACGTTCTAGGGTCTGCCCGTTGTAAAGACGGGAGCGGATCATTTCGACTTTCATAACGGCTTAAATACCTTTGTGAGACAACCCGAAGCGACGAAAACCTTGTCAGGCTCTTTCATGTAATCGCGAACCTTTATCCACGCATTGATATTCGAGATGCCTTCTTCGACTCGCATATCGCCTAACTTACTGTGCCAGTACCGGCGCGTGGTCATGTAGTTATCGCAACCACAAACATAAATCTCATCGAATCCGAGGTAGTCGGCAATCCAGACCGCAGTACCGCCGGAGAATCCAAAGTCAGGAACAATGCCTGACCAAATATCGCACGCATCTTTGTGGTGCGAAATCACCGGAGCGTGGCCCTGCAATATCGGCCACAACTCTTTGTCCTGATAAACGATGTACTCCAAATTAAGAAGGAGAGCGTGCTGATTCACTCCAATCAACACGCCCTCCCTCAAGAGGCGATGCCGCACCGACCTGATATCTTCTATCAGGTTGGGGCCACCACCGAGGACGGCACAACGCTGCCCTCGATGGCGACCTTGATATGCGGCTAGATCAATCACTATTAGGTCGTGACGATCTCGTTGCACTCGGCAAACGACTCGGGGTGACGCACTGCGAAGTCGCAGTCGTGGAACGCCACGATGCGAACCGTGCCTTCCTTCGAGCCGGTGTACGGATCAGCCATCAGATCGATGCCGCTCCACTGACCGATCAACAGGTCGCTCCACACGCCGAAGATCATGGCCGAGAGGTTGCTGCCCGATCCCTTGGAGAGATTAGACGGAACCTGCTGCGATACCATAATCGGGAAGCCGTAGAGGTTGTTCATGTCCGGCCCGAGGATGAAGTTACCCTCAACACCGCTCGTCTGCTTCGACGTGCTCGAGAGTTTCGCCTTGACCTGACCGTTGGTCAGGAACGAAGCGGCACCCGTAAGCGCGTTGTCGATCTCGACTTCGCGAACAAGGTTCACAACCATCGCCCAAGTCGGCGCACCGCCGTTCGTGCCGAGCGTCACCGAGCCAATGCCCGAGGTGTTCAGCACGCCAGTCGGCTTGTTGCTGCCCGAACCGGCGACCGCAGCACCGTCCATCGCAACGGCGATAGAAGTGGCGAGGTCGTTACGAACGAGCGTCTCAATGTCGAGCGACGACTGGAGCATCAAGCGACGGCTGTAATCGACATAGGCCGCGAGCGTCTTGGGAGACATCGTGACCTGATCGAACGCCGGAGCGTTGGTGCTTTCCGTCGGGGCCGCATTCTCGCCAACCCAGTAGGCAGACGAGGCAGCGGTCTTGCGCGGAATCGCGACGTTACCGGAAAGGCCGGTGAGGAACTGCGCACCGAGTTGGTTAAGAACCATCTTGTTACGCAGCACATCGATGAACGACGCAGAGAGGAGGTCGGTCGGAACGAGGTTGCCAGCCTTCGCAGTGCCGGAAGCCGTCGAGGTCGTGAGGTCACGATACACAACGTCAGCCGGAACCATGATGCCACGCGAGTCGCGGCCTTCCTTCTTCTGCGCAGCCTGTGAAGCCTCAAACTCAAAAGCGGCTTCTTCTTGAGCGCGACGATCCTGCGGGTTCGAAAGCGCACGAATCGCACGAACGAACGAGAAGTTACGAACTTCCTTGTCGCTCATGCCGATCTCGTTGCTCACCGACAGGGGCTTGCTGCCAACCTTGTCGAGCAACGCGCCACGGAACTGCTCAATCGACGCGCCGTCACGGATGGCGGCTTCGCCAAACTCACGGTGGTTATGCCGCGAGGCCAGATCAAGAATCGCCGCAACGCGCTCGCGCTCGGCTTTTGCAGCGTCAGCACGGACGCTAGAGATATCTTCAGACATTTTAGTCTCCTTTACGATAATGATAGGATCGGCAACCGGAGCCGGTGCGGGAGCCTCGAGGGAACGCCCAACGCCGACGCTAGTATCTGCCGGAATACTCACGATGCTAATCTCGAGCGGCATCCAACGAGTAGCACGGAAAATCTCCCGATCTCCCTTCTTACCGTCTGAAACCATCTCGCTAATAACGTAACCGACAGATACGTTTGACCGTATGCCATCTTTTACGTCTTGCCAGATTTCCTCGGCTCGCGCACTTTTCCCAAAGCGCACTACGGCTCGCGCCACGCGATCCGCTCCAAGGCTGATCTGCTCCACTACTCCGACCTGATCGGCCATTTCGTGATCTACCAAAAGCGGCGCACGGCCACTCCCAATAAATTCCATATCAATCGCGCCGGGTGAGTGATCGAGAATCTCGACCCCCCATCCACGGTCTACGCCCATCTCGCTAGAGAAAGCAAGCGTAGCACGACGCTGATCTTCCATAATCGATTGACGCTCGAATACCGCCGAACGGAATACTCGCTCGGTCGGCCCCTTGCGCTTGGCAGGGCCAGCGTAGTCTTCTTCCCACGGCTCGTTGCCGTAGATGTCTTTCGGACGCTCGCCTTCCATTTCATCTTCGGCTTCTTCCTCGAAGTCCTCGATGATCTCGTCGGATTCTTCGGATTCGTCCATGTCGTATTCGGACTTGGCAAAAGTCACCGTGACGGTGGCCTCGTCCTCGACGACGGCTACAACGTGTCGCTCTTCTACCTTGTCCATATTTCGGCCCTCATCTTCTCGATCCAATTCTTCGCTTTTGCGGTTAGCCCACGCTTTACCTGGATCACCGCCCCATAAAGCCCACGCGATTCTCCCTGCACTTGGGTAGCCTTCTTCGCCCGGAGAGAAACCTTCGGCTTCTTTGTCAACTTCGTGTCGCGCAAAATAACTAACCATCCTTCGGACTGTTTCGGGGGAGAGATTCGCCCGATTCTTGATATCTCGCGCACGCGCAACACCAACTTGAGTGCCGCCGCGCCCGAATTCCTCACGCCAAGCGAGTCCACGCTCGGCTTCGGATGCCATTTCTTCAGTAGGTTTTAGATCGACCGCCATTATTCGAGCCTCAAGAACGATTCTGCCGTCGTGGTCAGGGTCAATGCAACCACACGAACCGTGCCGTCGCTTCCCTTAACTTTGATCGTCAGCGTCGAGTTGTCGGTTAACTCAAAAACCATATCGCCATTGTTTGCAGGGGTCGCCGTTGCAGCCGGTTGGATCGTCACCGCATTAGAGTTCTGCGTGGACATCGTACCGAGGCCGCTAACTGCCGTATTAGCGATAGCGATATTGGTATTCGATGCAGCCGTAAGTCGGCCCTGCGCATCGACGGTAAAGGTCGCTACCTGTGTGGCAGAGCCATAGGAAGCAGCCGTGACTGCGGTATTAGCGAGCGATATCGTCCTATTAGCCGAAAGATCACCGCCGCCGCTTAATCCCGTCCCTGCTGAAATTGTGCGAGTCGTTGGGGCTGCGCCAACATCGAATGCCCCAAGTGTAACGGCTCCCGTTAAACCGTTGACGGAAAGTACCGCATCGGTCGGGGTCAGTAACTCTTGCCAATTTCCAAGCGTCGAATACGGATCGGCGGTCAGAATGAATGACTTATTGAGATCAGTTCTAACGGCTACGTCGCCCTTCTCTGCGGTCGAGAGAGCGAGCATGGCTGCTTGCGAGGCGACGACAAATGTATCCGTAATCGCCAGAGCAGGGAGTTGGTTGTTCGGTATTTTGCTATTCGCGTCGAGCGTTGCTACGCCATTGGCCGCTGCCTTCTGGCTGACGTTGATCGCGTCCGTAATACCATAGCCAGATAGCGTAGTCGGGGTCGAGGTGATCGACGAGAAAGCCGGAGTCACCGTGGTATTCGCAGCAGCCGTCAATCGGCCCTGTGCGTCTACGGTGAAGGTTCCAACTTGAGTTGCGCTGCCGTATGACCCTGCCGAAACCGCCGTATTCGCAAGGTCAATGGTTCCGGTAGAGGTAATCGTGCCGCCACTTAATCCGGTTCCGGCGATAATGCTCGTAACTGTGCCGACTCCGGCTGCGACCCACTCAACATCGGTACCGCCGACATTAAGGGCAAGAACCTTTCCGGCATTGCTCGTATAGGACGGAAGCAGATTGACCCGAGCGGCAGAGGCACTCGAGGCTCCAGTACCGCCATCAGCCACGGCAAGGTCAGTAATCCCTGTGATGCTGCCGCCTGTAATGCTGACGTTGTTAGCATTCTGCGTGGAGATTGTCCCTAAACCGGAAACGGCAGTATTAGGAATCGCAATCGTCGCGTTAGCAGCGGAGGTTAATCGACCCTGTGCGTCAACGGTGAAAGTCGGCACTACGCTAGCAGAGCCATACGATCCTGCGCTAACTGCTGTGTTTGCAAGGCTAATGGTTCCAGACGAGGTGATAGTTCCACCCGTCAAGCCTGTGCCAGTTGCGATGCTTGTAACAGTTCCAACTTCCGGAGCAGAAATCGTAATCGTTCCTGCGCCATTAGTTACCGTGATTCCGGTGCCAGCGGTAATGTTTGCGTTCTTCCAAAGATTGGTCGAAGCGTCATAAATAATCAACTGCCCGTTCGCGGGTGAGTTGATCTGTACGTCATGAATCTCGTCAAGTTCGTAACCGTTCTGTACCTTGACGTAGATTTGACCGTTGCCGTTATTTGCACGCTCAACAACACCGATATAAACCATGTGGTTCGGTGCTTTTGGCTTCGTAGCGGTCAATGATCCGGCAGTCGCGCCGAGATACAGAATATCGCCTTCGTTATAAGCGCCGGTATTTAATCCATCGAGAACGCCTTGGCAAACAATGAATCCGGCTTGATTAGGCGCAATGCTTTCAGCGGCAAGACCAAAGGTCGTAGCAGAGGTCGCATCTCCGGTGTTATAGGCTAGTTTTACACTGGCTCGATTTCCGGTTGCCTGATAAAGATATACAGGCTGACCTTTGTTGATCGTGACTGATTCTGCGCTTCTAACGTATGCGTGGATCGTCTGCCCGAGGACAGAAATAGCGTTTCCACCAGTAAGTCCGAGTTGCAAACTTCCGTCTGTAGCGTCCCACGTTACACGCCCAACCGCATTAGCCGATGTCGCTGACGTATCGAAATCAATATAGTCAGGCGTTGCGATACCGCCGGTGATTCCAGACATCGAGGTAATATCGTTATTCGCACCTTTCTTTGCGCCGTCAGGCCAGCCTGTGCGAACGATAACTTCGTTGTTGGTTTCTTCGACAACAACCGATTGCAAGGTTTCGTCTATAACTACGCGCTCGCTCATCGCGTAACCTCCGCATCGACCGTAAAGCAACCTTGAAGCAGTCGCGTTACAGTTCCAGAGCCGGAGACGATTTCTAGATCGTAGACGTATTCACCCGCCGTGACTGCGGCAGTATCGGTAGCCGAGACGAGCAGAGTTATCGTTCCGGCAGTTCCGCCTAATGTGATGCGACTATTCTCGGTCGTGAGCGAGAGAGCGGCGGTCGAAGAATCGGCCTCGTCTCTGATTTGCATACGAGCCGTGTAGCCTGTGAGGTTGACAGGATTAGCGGCATCATCGAGCCACTTTAATTCTCGACTGAAGGTCGCGCCCTGATCCATGACGATGTCGTATTTAGCCGCCATTGGTCGCCTCCGGTTGAATCGGAGAAGTACCGCCCGGGAGCGTCACGCCGAATCCGGCGATGATTTCTTCTTCCGCTTGACGTTCACGCATCACATCCTCGATGTCGAGGCCACGTTCCGCGAGAGCCTGTGTACGAGTCATTAATCCGTTGTTAATTGCAACGATCTGCGCTTCGGCTTCGTTTCTCGGGTCAACCCACTGCCAACCGCGAGGAACCCACTGCGTAGCGGAGAACTTGAAAAACTTATTCGCCGGAAGATTGACAACGCCAGAGTCAAGCGTTTGACGCAGCCATCGCAAGTAAACGGGCTGACAGAAATGCTCAATCATCCAATACTGGATCGTGCGCCAGTGGTCGCGCTCCTCGAGCAAGCCTTGACGGATCGACGAATACGAGACGGCTTCAAGGTCATTAGCGAGCGAGGTATAGGATACGCCAAGCCCTGATGCGATACCGCGCAACATCGCTTTCTCAAAGTCACGGAAAGCGGTAGAGGGATGCTGCGGGTCGTATGACTTAAAGTCCACACCGGCAGGGAGTTGCGAGAACTGCCCGGGCTGCACTTCCATATTAAGTGTGCCGTCCGGATTCGTACCGTCGCCCTGATACTCGTCGCCAGACTCGGATACGAAAAAACCCATCTTGGAGGCCGATACGCGAGCCGCTACCAACTCGGCTTCCTCATAGCCGCCGAGCATCTTGAGGCGCGTCATCGCAGTAGCCGTCCACGGCGTGCCGCGAGTCTGACCGATACGATCCGCACGGAAGGCGTGAATCATGCGCTCTGCGGCAATGCGGACAGTTTTCGGGCTGCTTGTGCCTAACTGATAGTCATCGGGCGGCGAGACTCGCACATGGTACGCCACTGGCTTACCCGCCGAATCGATTTCCACGCCCATGCGGATTTGACCGCCGCCGGGGAATACCTCGTTCTTATCCTGATCGATCATGTCAGGATCGATGAACTGCAAGCGGAAGCGATACGGGTTTGCGTTATCTTCGACGAATAGCACGAAGCATTCGCCATCGCGCACGACGCTCTCGATAAAGACGCGCTGCGCATCGACCCAAGAGAGGCGACCGTCTACCGTACAGACTCCCGGCTGGCCCCACATCGCGAAAGCGGCTTCTAACTGCTGATTCGCTACCTGATCGAGAATGCCGTTCGGCTCTCGGGCGCGAACCTGTAGCGTGATGCCTTTCGGCCCTACGACATTCGTATCAACGAGATCGAGATATCGACGAGCGTAATCGTTATTTTGGCAAAGGTCGCGTGATCGAGCACGCATCGCCTTTAGCGTATAGCGTAGATCAGAGTCGGCGGTACGAGTCTGCGTTAGCCAATCGGAAAACAGTCGTCCGGTATTTGCCGCCTCGAATGCTCTACGGCGAGGCTTCGGGGCTGCTCGTTTGAATAAGTCGCGTAGCCTCATGTAAACCTCACTCGAATCGTAGCATTAGTGCCGAGCCCTTTTTTAATCTGCTCGGCTCGTCGTTCGCGTACTACCTCGCCTTTTAACACTTCGCGCTCGCGTAGCAAGTCCTCACGGTTCCACCTAGAGAGCGAGCGACCGGCGATAGAATAAGAAGCAGCCGCTAGATTGGTTGGGTCTTTTAGATACGTCTCGATATTGTCGAGAGCAATCTGCGCGAAAGAACGAGGATCGCTAGAGTCAGTCGAGCGGTTCGGCTGAACCGTCATCGTGCCGTAGTCGACCTCGATACGCGCTGAATCCGAAGTGCGGGTGATATATGCCACCCAGTGATACGTTCCGGCTTCGTAGTTAGCGGTAGTCGTAGAGGACACTTCTACCGTGTATGCGTCGGTCGAACCGGATGCCGTGATTGCGATACGCTCTCCGGTGATTTCTCTACGGAAAACATAGGAAAGGCTATAAGCGGTGTGAGGATAATCGGTGACAAGATCAACGCGCTTCCAAGCCCATCGATCACCAACCTGTGCCTCGGTTAACTCTTTCGTTGGGTAGTTTGCAGAGTCAAATAAATTTGCCATAACTTACCCTCGAATCACTCGCAGATTATTTGCGATGACATAAAAATAAACTACGCAACAAAGTGCCGACAGAATGTCAAGATCGGCCCACCATAGAGCGAATATCGCTGCGACCTTAAATACAACGATGGTTGCAAACGGGTCGTATTTTTCAAAGAGTTTAGCGAGAATCGGGTTCATCTCTCGGTGGCCCATCTTGAGGGCTTTGAGTGTCGTCCAGATGTCTAGCACCTGAAGCACGACAAAGATACCGAGAAACACACCCTGCGGGGTCATTACGCTGCCCACGGCAACGGCGGTGATTGAACGGTCGGCGCGATCTGCTCTCGAATCTGCTGCTCAACAGCGGCTTCGGTCGCAGCCTTGTCTACGCCATTGGCGTAAATCCAACCGAGTACCTGATCCTGCGTCAAATCAGCGTAGGGCGTGAAAGCGCCTTCTGGGGCAGGGACGGAACAGGTTGAGTAAACGCTGCCATAGGTGTCGGCAAAAACCCCAGAGCAAGTCCAATGCACGGTAAAGACAACATCGTTGTGTCCGCCTTCTTGCGTGTAAACGTCCATCGCGGTGACAGACCATGTGTATACGGTACTCATTACTTCACTTCCTCTTGTTTGGGCAGATGCACTTCCACCTGATCCTTGAGTTTTGCCCAGAGCGGGTGTGCGCCTTGCGCCGTCGGGAGTGACCCCAACAAGTTCACAATGGCAACGGCTTCTTCAAGCGATACTTTCAGTTCGACTTCGGACATTACTTGCTCTCCAGTACGGCGACTTTCGCCTCAAGTTGTTCAATACGCGCCATGGCTTCTTGCAGGGCTTTGATGGCGGCGAACGTGATGTCTTTGGTGTAGACCGTCTTAAGCGGTTCCTCGCCCTCTGGCGTTTCGCCAAAGCCATCGGCATCCACCCACACCGGCTCCACGCTTTCGACTTGCTGCGCGATCACACCGACGTTTACATCATCGTGCGTCTGGTCGTTGTACTTGTAGGTGACAATTTCCAATGCGCCGATCTTGCCCCACATGGATGCAGCGGGAGCGATATCTTTCTTGGTGCGAGCGTCAGACAGGTCTGCGTTGTTAGACTGATAGTTAGCCAAACCGCCGTTGGAGCGGATTGTTGCGCGAGTTGCTGATGTATCTTTGCAACTTAAAAAATATCGCGTACTGTCGTTTGGCGCTGCCCCAGTAAAATCAAAAATAGGGCCATACGGGTTTGATGTGGCCGAATTAGTTACTGCAAGGGCATTTGACTCGCTGCCATTTTTCAAAATAACATGGCCGCCGTAACCGGAATTACTCGTCGTTCCAACCAGCAAATCCCCCCCGCTCGTGATGCGGGCGCGTTCGGTAGGAGTTGACCCAGTTTGAAATACGATAACGCCTGATGCATTTTTTGCTGCAATCGTTGTTTGGTTGCCTGACTGCAAAGTAAGGTTGCCACCCATTCTGATTTGGGTATCCGTCCCTGACCCTTGGATCGTGCTTTCGTCAGTCGGTAAATAAATTGCGGGTTGTGTGGCGTTGCTTTGCGCAATAACTAAACGACCGCCTGTAGAAGTCGTGTTAAGCAGCAAATCCCCCGCCGACGTGATGCGGGCGCGTTCGGTAAGCGCACTTGAACTATTGGTAAAAAACCGCATCTCACCACGGTCGCCAAACGCTGATCCGCTAATGACATCAATCTTTGCTGGTACCTGTGTCGGAGTGGACGCATCGTCTGTGTACCATTCCAACGTACCGAAAACTCCGTTCAATCCAACAGAATCGTTTGTGCCGTGAATGCGAACGGTTGGAGAGGAAGCCGCAACATCAAGCCTTGCACCCGGATTCGTCGTCCCCACCCCCAAATTCCCACTCGCATCCAGCGTCATCTGAGTTGTATTGTCAGCAGCATTACGCCACGCAATACCGTTTGTGTTTCCGTAGTAGTACGTAAAGCCGCCAGATGTAGCAAAAACAGGTGTTCCACCAATTCGGTGATAGACATTTGCTCCGAAGTTTGCTGCCCCGTTTACGTCCAACTTATACGAAGGACTGCTCGTCCCGATGCCGAGGTTGCCGGAGGTGTCTAGCAGCATATCCGCGCCAGCGCCATTTGTAGCAAAACTAATTTTGCCGACCGCTCTTAAACCAAGGTCATCTGCCGCGCCATCAGTGATAAATCCCGCAGCGCATCCAATGTAATTTTTAACAGTGCCAGACGATGCAAGTCGTATGTGGCTTCCGTTTGCAGCAGTGCTATTAAAAAGCGCACTAGCATCAGTTGACCCGCTTGCAACTTCTAACTTATACCCCGGACTGCTCGTCCCGATGCCGAGGCCGGTGGAGGTGAGGCGCATCTGCTCGGTGCCAATGCCAAAAATTAAAGGGTTCGTTCCGGTAGTGAAAAGCGCGGTAGCGTCAAGGTTTGCGCCAGTGATTGACCAAGCATCACCAAAATATGTATTTGCTGTGCTGTTTCTAGAAAATGTAATTCTTGTTCCAGTAGACCCCGAAACTGCGTTGAGCGTCAGTTGATTGTTTGACGCGCTAGAAACGCCTAAAGCACTTCCATCAAACGTCAGCGCACTCCCACTCGTCGCCACCTTGGAACCGTTCAAGTACAACACGCCGTTGGCGGTGCCGCCGGAGAGGATCGGGTTGGCAGAAAGCGAGGCCACGCCAGTCGAGTCGGCAATCGCAATCGAGGCGGTACCGTCCTTCGCCTTGACGTTCGTAACCTCCACGTTCGTCGCGTCTACGGTCGTCGCGTTGACCGCCGTCGAGGTGAGCGTGTTGATCGTGATGGCGTTGATCGTGCCACCTTCGACCTTATCGCCGCTGATCTGGTTGTCGGCAAGCGTTAAGGTTCCGGCGGAGACGTTAAGGGTTTTTCCAGAGCCGACAGTAATATCGGAAGTCGCAATGGTCGCGCCGTCAATGGTGCCGCCGTTAATATCTACCGTCGTAACAGAGCCGCCGTTAGATACCGTCGCTCCGCTAAATGACACGGTTCCAGAAGCAGTAAGGTTAGTGAACGTACCGGCTGCGGCAGAACTCGCGCCTATGGTCGTTCCGTCAATCGCGCCGCTATTAATATCAACACTCGTCACGCCGGCAGTAAGTCCCGCGCCAACAAGGGCGGCTGCAGTAACTTTCTTCGTCTCGGTAGCACTCGTATCAACAATCGGGAGTACGTCCGTCGATACGGCTACGTCGCCCTGCGCGAGTGATGTTAATGCGCTGATTTTTTTGTCGGCCATGCGTCTATCTCCATCCGTTCATCCAACCGCGCTGAGGCTGCGGTCGGCGTAACGGTTTAGTCTGTTTCGGAATGTCTTTAGTTTCTGATTCTGTGATTTCTACTTTACGGTTCGGCAATATGATCGGGCCATTTCGCCCTATAAAGGCTGCATAGGCATAGACCAAGCAGTCGAGGGCTTCCGTGCGGCTTCCAGAGGTGCGAGGCTTATATGACCTCACGCGCCTACCCTGCACCATGCGGTAGATCAATACCTCGGAGGTTAACTGGTCGAAATACACATCATCGACCGATACCGGAAAGTGAATATATCCCGCACCGGCTACCGTGACGCGCTTCATTCGCCCGTAGAGCAAGTCCTTCGCCGTATCAACGCCTACGATGAATACTTGTGCGGAAGTTTTCCCTGCCCGTCCTGCCGACTTCGGCCAGATTAACCGACCGAAGCCACCGGCTCCTTTGATTGCCCAAATGCGTCTCGACTTGCGTTTCGCGCAATAGGCATAAACCTGTTGCGTGAAATGACCACCGGAGTCTACCGCTACGGCTTCTAGAATCAGAGGTCTGCCGTCCTCGGTTTCTCGCTTACGGGCTAAATATCCGTCTAGGTCTTGCCAGAGCGAATCGCTACCAGGATCGCCGCGCAATATCGCGTGTTCAATAATCCACGCTTCTTCGTCGCGTCCAAAGCCGACTACCGTTACCTCTAGCCGATCATCCTGTACGTCGACTCCCGCCGTCAGCATCAGTACTTGCTGCGGCATACTCTGCGCCGTATACGGTTCGCGCCTCTGCGCTAATCCTACCGCCTCGACTTGTTCGCCACGCTCCTCGTAGGTTTCTCCGAGAGCGGTGTTGATCCAAGTCTGTAATGTCTCTGGAAATCGCTTTGCCTGTAGGAAAGCAACCGCCATCTCTGCCCATGTTGACCAAGGCGAATAGAGTTCGCTGATATGAAACGATGCGATTCCAGTAAACGGCTTTGTTCCGCGCCACTCTCCGGCTTTTAGCATTTCTGCTTTATCAGCCTCGTTAAGTATTGCGCCACACGCCACGCAAACATATTCGGCTAACTCTGGCTGACCGTCAGGCCATTTAACCTGTGACCAAACTAGCCTTTGAAACTCTCCGCAATGTGTACAAGGAACGTAATAAAACCGTTGGTCGCCCGACTCGAACCCCGCCTCGATGCGGCTCGATCCCTTAATCGTCGGCGTACTTCCTGCCAAAACTTTACGGTTCCAAAAGGTTGCCGTTCTCTTGCGTCCGAGCGAGATCGGGTCGCCCTCCGTTCCTGCGCTAGCAGGGTAGCGATCTACTTCGTCGAAC
>Ga0222714_10000942_pt1 | contig 32894 bp, 24 predicted proteins | sample C33_3DmetaG_FD_165048 | JGI IMG/M metagenome (GOLD analysis project Ga0222714, IMG submission 165048) | Estuarine water microbial communities from San Francisco Bay, California, United States - C33_3D | ecosystem: Environmental > Aquatic > Marine > Unclassified | place: USA: California... | reverse complement strand
TGAACCCAAGGTTCCACCGCTCGCTGACACTGTTACTGCACCCGTAGAATTGCCGTAACACAACACATTGGTTTGGCTGGAGTTGCTCAAACTCAACGCGGCAGCGGGCTCGGTTAACGTTACACTGGTTGTGGCTGTACAAGCATTGCCATCGGTCACGGTTACGGTATAGGTTCCAGCCGTCAAGCTAGAAATATCTTCGGTCGACGCCGTGTAGCTATTAGGACCGGTCCAAGCATAAGACAAGGTAGCCGTTCCACTTGCGGTCAAGTTGATGGATCCGGTAGAGGCACCGTAACAACCAACGTTGGTTGATGAGGCAATGGTCGCCGTCGGATTGGCATTTACGGTGATAGAAATCGTATTGGAATACTCAACAGAGCTAGCCGCATCAGTCACCTTTCTGCGGTAATCCGTACTAGAAGTAACACCCGAAGAGAAGGTATAAGTAGCAGAGGTTGCACCGCTGATGTCTGACCATGAAGATCCACCAGCCGCGGTCGATTGCCACTGATATGACAAAGAACCTGTTCCACCTGAGGCAGCCACTGTAGAAGTGAAGCTTGAGGGGGTTACTCCTGAACAAATGGTCTGAGAAGCCGCCACGGTACCGCCAGACAAGGAAGACAAAACGGTGATGGTAGACGACGCTGTACCGGTACAACCGTTAGCATCGGTACCTGTAACCGTGTAGGTAGTGGTGGTAGTGGGCGATGCCGTCACAGGTGTACCTGTAGTAGCTGATAAGCCTGTCGAGGGAGACCAGGCGTAGGTACTGGCGCCACTGGCAGACAGAGACTGAGAATTTCCTGAAACGATGGTAGCCGAAGTGGGGCTTACTGAAACCGATGGATTGGAGTTCACGGTTACCGTCTGGGTAGCCGTACAACCGTTGTTGTCGGTATAGGTAATTACTGAAGTACCAGCTGATACGCCGGTTACTGTTCCAGTTGAATTTACAGTAGCTACCCCTGTTGAAGCTGAAACCCAAGGATTGCTAACCGCAGCCGTGCCTGAACCCGTCAAGGTCGTGGTACCCGTACCGCAAATGCTAGCCGTACCGCTGATGGTGGGGTTGGCATTGACGGTAACGGTCAAATTATTGGAGTATGCCGTAGTAGAGCCATCGCTCACTTTTCTGCGGTATTGAGTAGTAGCGGTAATTCCAGATGGAACATCATAAGTGGTAGAATTGCTGCTTGCAATGGCTGTCCAAGTTGAACCACTGTTGGTTGAATATTCCCATTCATAGGTATAAGAACCTGTTCCACTAGATGCCCCTGATACCGAAGTAAACGCAGCTGGGTCACCACCTGAACATACTGCTGTGGTTCCACTTATAGTGCCACCGGTTAAGCCGGCTGTTATGGTTACCGTAACCGTACCCGTTTTCTGGCACGAATTGGCATCAGTACCTGTAATGGTGTAAGTAGTAGTTGTTGTAGGAGAAGCCGTTACCGTCGCCGTGTTTGTAGTTGACAGACCTGTAGATGGAGACCATGCATAGGTACTCGCACCTGAAGCCGTCAATGAAACGCTAGAACCCGAATTGATAGAAGCCGAAGAAGGCGAAATGGCAATAGTCGGAAGTGCGTTGACGGTTAATGTCTGTGTGTTGGAATTGATGGTAACCGTCGTATAGGATCCATTGTATTCCGAAATCTGACAGTAGAAATTACCTGCATCTGAAGAAGAAACCGATGAAATGGTATACGAAGAATTCGTCGCGCCTGAAATCGCACTGCTTCCTTTGTACCACTGATAGTTAAGGGAATTACCAGTAGTACCCACAGTCGCAGAAATAGAAAAAGTCTTACTTGACCCGCTACAAACAGAGGCCGTAGTTGCCAAATTGCTTGTGATAGTGGGATTAGGAACTATTGTCGGAGTTGTACCACTAAAGTCATAGGTACAAGCTCGAGTTTTCATTGTCCTGCTCTGTCTTTGTGCAGCGACACTATCAGAAAAAATAATTGTTAATATGTTTACTGTCCCCAGGTTACTGCTATTAGAAGAAGCCCAGAAGTTGTAATAGATGTTATCATAATGAACTGTACTGTCATAAGGTGCCGTTGCGTTACCCGCTATTTTCGGGTTATCAAAATCCGGTTCGTACTTTTTAGTTCCATTGTCATAATAGTGCAAAATAGCGGGTATGTTTACACCGGGTGTACCCGCAGGGTATTTCATCTGCAGACTACCCGAACCTTTTGTAAACAAAAGAGGATGTGCTCCATAGGGCATTATGTAAGCATTCGACGATTGGTTTCCATTGTTACGCTTGAAAATTTCAGGACATTCATTATCAATTTCAAATACGTTAGTAACCGTCACCGATACGTTTTGTGTAACCGTACTTCCACCCTGCGTGTATGACAACACAAAGTCATAAACGTTATTCGTTCCATTGTCAGTTGGATTCTCGAAATCGGGGGCCGTATTAAAAGCAATGACTCCCGTTGAGCTGTTAACAGACACCTTACTAGCATCGTTTCCCCCTGAAATGGACCAAGTGCCTCCCGTTGGATTGCCGGTCGCCGTAAAGATGGCTGTTTTGTTCTCAAAATGAGGATTTTTCGAAGCCGAACTCGTGATGGTCTGGGCTCCTGCAGCCCCGAACATCAGCATGCTCGATAGCAGCGCCATGAATTTTATATTCTTCATCATGTAATTGATCTTTTTTTATATGCTATCCGATGATCAGGATTGCGTTTATTTTTTTAACCACGCAAAATTAGACAAGGCCCCGCAAAAGACATGAATAAAAAATGTAACATTTCATAACATTGGGGATAATGGGATTTTCCAGACACCATTTGACACGAATTGGGTAAAATTTGATATATTTATTGGCATTGAATTGTCAATAATATTATCAAATGCTTTTCCATATACACTCCTACTTCAGCCTTCGCTACGGGCTCTTTGCGCCTGAAGACCTAGCCGCTTGGGGTGAGCGCGAAGGCATGCGATTGGCACTGGGAGACATCAACAATGCCAGCGGTGTGTGCAATTGGCTCAAAAGCGCCCGCGAGAAAACGCAGTTCAAGGCCCATGCCAGCATTCACATCAAGAATGAAAACAGAGACGCCTATCTACTCCTAAGCCGCAGCCAGCTAGGGTTTGCCGCCATCAATCGCTTTGTAAGCGACCACCTGATTCGGGGCAAGAGTTTCCCTTTGCATCCGCCGAGGTTGGAAGACTGCGATAGCATTGTCTTTTTCAAAGACTGGCACTCCAAAGACCCCCAATCACTCCCCCAACACGCATGGGTGGCCGTTCGAGCCGAAGACCTACCCCGTTTGCGCCTCTCGGCCTGGAAACGGGAAAGCGACCGCCTGATCGCCTACAAACGCATGACTTTGTGGGCCCCCGAAGACCGAGAAACCCACCATGCGCTGCGCTGCATCGACGCCAACTGCCTCAGCAGCACTCTACCTGCCGGGCACGAAGCAGCAGAGGGAGATTGGTTCACACGCTATGCAGACGCGCTCAAACCCTTTGAAGAAGCTCCCGACCTGGTGAGAAATGCCGAACGCATGCTCGAAGGAGGCGACTGGCAATTCGATTGGAATGAGCCGCAAAACAGAAAGACCTACACCGGTGATCCCGATGAAGATTTTCGCATGATGCGCGACTTAGCTGTAGAAGGCCTGAAGTATCGCTACCCCAAGTATACCTATGCCACCACCCAGCGTTTGGAGAAAGAGATGAAATCCATTTATGAACTGGGATTCACCGCCTACTTCCTGATCAATTGGGATATTTGCCGCTACGCACGCGAACAAGGGTTCTTCTACATTGGCCGTGGCTCAGGAGCCAATTCCATGGTTGCCTATTGTTTGCGCATTACCGATGTAGACCCCATTGAACTCGACCTATACTTCGAGCGCTTCATCAACCCCTTTCGCAGCAGCCCTCCTGATTTTGACATTGACTTCTCTTGGCAAGATCGCGACCGGGTTACAGGCTACATTCTAGCCAAGTACGGCCCCGACCACGCTTCGCTACTGGGCACCTATAACACTTTTCAAACCAATGCCGTGGTGCGTGAACTGGGCAAAGTATATGGGCTACCCAAACACGACATCGATCACCTACTGAACAAACCCAGCTATTACAGCCCATCCACTTTTGAAGAGTACACAGCGCCCAATCCCAGCGACATTTACAGCCAGCCCGGCGTAGGCAAACGCGTGCGCAGCCGAAAACTGGGCCGCGGGAACCACTCGCACAGTGAAAACCAGCACCAAAAACACAGCTTATTCACCCAAGTCATTCGCCTAGCCCAGCGCATACACAACCTCCCCAATTACCGCAGCCTGCACGTGGGCGGCATTCTGATTAGCCACAAAAGCCTGCACCATTTCTCTCCCTTGGAATTGCCTCCCAAAGGCTTTCCCTCGGTACAATTCAGCATGTTGGAAGCCGAAGACTTGGGGCTAGCCAAATTCGACATACTCTCCCAACGCGGCTTGGGGCATATCAAAGACACCGTGCTACTGGTAGCCGAAAACCGAGGCGAAACCATTGACCCCCACCGGGTCCAAGACTTCAAGCTCGACCCGCGCATCGCACGCATGCTCAAAGGCGGCTTTACCATGGGCTGCTTTTATGTCGAAAGCCCAGCCATGCGGCAACTGCTGCGCAAGCTCAAATGCGATGATTACCCCACCCTTGTGGCCGCTAGCAGTGTCATTAGACCCGGTGTAGCCCAGAGCGGCATGATGCGCAGCTTCATCGAACGCCATGTGCGCCCAGAAAAACGCAGCGAAGCCCACCCCGTTTTACACGCCATCATGCCCGAAACCTATGGCATCATGGTTTATCAAGAAGACGTCATTCGGGTCGCGCATGAATTTGCCGGCTTGGGATTAGCCGAAAGCGACATTCTCAGGCGGGGCATGAGCGGGAAATTTCGCAGCAAAGCCGAATTTGAGCGAGTCAAGGAACGCTTTTTCGAATTGGCACAAGAAAAAGGGCATCCCCTCGATTTGGTCGGTTCGGTATGGAGCCAAATCGAAAGCTTCGCGGGGTACAGCTTCGCCAAAGGACACAGCGCCAGCTATGCGGTTGAAAGCTACCAAAGCCTACACCTCAAAGCCTACTACCCCCTGGAATTTTACACGGCGGTCATCAACAACTTCGGCGGCTTCTACCGCACAGAATTCTACGTGCATGCCGCTCGCATGTGTGGGGCACGAATCGAGGCCCCTTGCATCAACCACAGCCGCTGGCTCACCCACCTGGAGGGAGAAACCCTGTGGTTGGGATTGGGGCTGGTGCAAGGGCTGGAGGAGAAATTGGCAGAACGACTGTTGTGCGAGCGTAGCGAGCGCGGGCCCTACCGAAGCTTGACCGACTTGCATGAGCGCTGCAAACCGGGCCTGGAACAATGCAAAGTCCTCATTCGACTAGGGGGGCTGCGATTCACCCAAAAGTCACGCAAAGCCCTGCTTTGGGAAGCCCATGCCTTGCTCGGGCTCAGCCCTAAGATAGCCGCTGGGCAAGAAGCCCTTTTCCCCTCCCAAGAACGCAACTATGAACTCCCCAACTTAGAAGACAGCCCGCTGGAAGAGGCCTATGACCAAAAAGAACTCCTGGGCTTTTCCTTGAGTTCTCCCTTTTCGTGGATCCAAAACGCCGACCAAATCAGCCAAATCAGAGCCCAACATTTCCCAGCATTGGCAGGAAAACGCATGGCCATTGAAGGCTATCTAGTGACTGTCAAGCCCACCCGCACCCAGAACGGCCAAGAGATGAACTTCGGCACCTGGATCGACGCCGATGGCCAATTTTTTGACAGTGTACACTTCCCCCCTTCGCTGCGCCATTACCCCTTCAAGGGACGCAGCGTATACCGGCTCGAAGGCCGGGTTACCGAAGACTTCGGGGTGTACAGTTTAGAGGTGGAGCGCATGCACAAGTGCCAGCCGCTGCCCGATCCTCGTTACAGCGATTAGTGGTGATGCCCACCGAGACCGTGCACGTGGCCATGGTCCAATTCTTCAGCCGTTGCCTCGCGCACTTCCAAAATTTCGCCTTTGAAATGCAACTCTTCGCCTGCCAAGGGGTGGTTGAAATCCATTTTTACGTTCTCTTCACCCACTTCCAGCACCACGCCATCCATAGGGTTGCCGTCTTGATCTTGCATGGGCAAGGTGGCCCCTACTTCCAAAATATCGGCAGGCACATCAGGACCCTGAAAAATGGAAACGGGTAGATCGACGATGAAATTGGGATTGCTCTCTCCATACGCTTTGTCAGCCGGCAAAGAGAAAGCAAAAGAATCGCCTGCGTGCAAGCCTTCCAAATGAGCATCAAACGCTTCCAAGGTTTGGCCAATGCCGTGAATGAATGCCAGCGGATTTTCAGCATCAGCCTCATCAGCCAACTCCCCGTTTGACAACAACAACGTGTAAGAAAGGCTCACCACTCGGTTGGCTGCCACAGATAATTGATTGCTCATAATTCAAAGAACTTACAAAGTTTCCAAAGCCCCTGCTTCCTGTGCTTAAATCAATCGTTTTGTGCATAAAATGGGCAGAGACCCCCGCCCTGTAATTGTAGATTCGCTACACCCATGAATCTCTTCGATGCCCAACAGCGTATGCAGGAGCTGAGCCAAGTGCTCACCGACCACAACTACCGCTATTACGTACTCGATGAACCCAGCATTTCCGATCGGGAATTTGACCAACTACTGGCTGAACTTCAGGCGTTGGAAAGGCTTTATCCGCAGTGGGTGAGCCCCGATAGCCCCACCCAAAAAGTAGGCGGGCAAGCCATCGAAGGCTTCCAAACCGTACCGCACAAACGGCGCATGTTATCGCTGGGCAATACCTACACCCTGGAAGAAGTGGCCGAATTCGACCAACGCATTCGCAAAGCCACTGGAATCGAGCACATCGAATACAGCTGCGAACTCAAAATTGATGGACTTGCCATTGCCCTGCACTATCAAAATGGGCAGCTCAAACAAGCGCTCACAAGAGGCGATGGAACCCAGGGAGACGAAGTCACGGCCAACGTGCGCACCCTGAAGAGCTTAGCCACGCAACTGAAAGGAGACTTCCCCTCAGAGTTTGAGATTCGGGGCGAAATATTCATGCATAGAAAGGGTTTTGAACGACTGAACCAGCAGCGCGCCGAGCAAGGAGAAGCCCTGTATGCCAACCCCCGAAATGTGGCCTCTGGATCTCTGAAACTCAAAGATTCGCAAGAAGTAGCCAAACGCCCCCTTGACATTGTTTTGTACCATGTCTTGGAAGACCAGAACCGATTTGAGAAACACTCTGATAGCCTTCAAGCCGCAGCATCTTGGGGCTTGAAAACAGCCAGTGAAAGCCGCGTTTGCCATGGGCTGAAGGAAGTAGAGGCCTACCTCGCGCATTGGGACAAAGCACGCAAGCAACTGGGCTACGATACCGATGGAGTTGTCATCAAGGTCAACTCCAAGTCTTTGCAAGAAGAACTGGGCTATACCGCCAAAGTTCCTCGTTGGGCCATCGCTTACAAGTTCGAGACCGAAGCCGCCCATACTCAACTTTTGGGCATCACCTATCAAGTGGGACGTACCGGCGCGATCACCCCAGTAGCAGAATTACAACCCGTATCCCTGCTCGGCACTACCGTAAAGCGAGCCAGCCTGCACAATGCCAACGAAATTGAACGATTAGACGTGCGCATCGGCGATTGGGTTTACGTAGAAAAAGGCGGCGAAATCATTCCCAAAATCGTAGGGGTTGACTTGGCCTTGCGCCCGGTCCATTCCTCTCCCAACCCGTACATTACCCGTTGCCCCGAGTGCCAAACTCCCTTGATTCGAGCCGAGGGTGAAGCTCAGCATTATTGCCCCAATGCCAAGGGCTGTCCACCCCAAATTGCGGGTCGAATTGAACACTTCGTAGGCCGCAAAGCCATGGACATTCAAAGCATTGGCGCTGAAATGGCCGAAGCCCTGGTCCAAACGGGATGGGTCAAAGAACCCGTTGATTTGTATGACCTGCGATTCGAGCAGCTCATGCAGATGGACCGCATGGGAGAAAAAAGCGCGCGCAACATTCTCAGCGGGATTGAGGCCTCCAAAAGCCAACCCATGGAACGCTTGCTTTTTGGCTGGGGCATTCGCTACGTGGGCGAAACCGTAGCCAAAAAATTAACCCAAGCCTTTGGCAGCTTGGAGCGCCTGATGGACGCGACAATGGATGAATTGACCGCCGTTGACGAAATTGGAGAGCGCATTGCCGAGGCGGTACTTCAGCACTTCCAACAAGAACACAATCGCCAAACCGTACGTCGTTTCGCCGAACTCGGCTTGCAGGTTTTCGCCCAGCAAACCGAGCAAACCTCTGAGCGACTCAGCGGCAAAACCTTTGTCATTTCTGGGGTTTTCAGCCGTTACAGCCGTGAAGAAATCAAATCCTTAATCGAAAGCCACGGGGGCAAAATAGCCTCAGGGGTAAGCGCCAAAACCACCTATTTGGTAGCGGGAGACGGAATGGGCCCCTCAAAATTGGAAAAAGCTGAAAAACTCGGCGTTACTTTGTTAAGCGAAGAGGAACTCCTCTCCCTAATCGACGCATAGGCATGGCAGCAAACAGGCTTCAGGATCAAGTTTCACTCGCGCTGATCAAGCGCAAGTCTGCCAAATACCCTCAGGCCCGCTTCATACCCAATTACAAACAAGCCAAACGCGTGCTGCTGGCCTACCCCAGTGAGGTTTCTGCCAGCGACCTTCAAGAATTGGAGCGTTTTGCCGCTGACTTGGAGTCCGACCGTATCAAAGTGGTGCATGCGGTGTATTTCAACACCAAAGACAAAAACCAATTGCCACTGGTCTCCAAACCCAATCGATACCATTGGGGACGTTGGGACTTCGATCGATTTCAGTTCCCAATGAGCGACGAACTTTGGCACTTGCTTCGCGGCGACACCTTCGATTTATTCATTTCAGCTGACAGCAGCCAATATTTGAGAATTGCAGCTATGGCCGCTACGGTGAATGCCGCTTGTAAAATTGGCCGCTATCACAAACCCTTCGAGCGGTTTTATAACATCTTGATTCAAGAGCCCAACTCTACCGGCCTGAGTCAGTACCTTCGCGACGTTAAAACCCACATTAAAAACCTCGGATGAACGAACTCATAGGAACCGGAACCGCCCTCATCACCCCCTTTTACCCAGACCTTAGTGTTGATTTTGAAGCGCTTGGTCGCCTTGTAGAGCAGCAAATTTCAGGTGGCACGAATTATTTGGTTGCGCTGGGCACAACAGGCGAAAGCGCTACGTTGAGTCGTTCGGAAAAAGCCGCCGTTCTGGCCTGCATCAAGGAAGCCAACCAAGGCAGACTGCCGTTGGTTTTGGGCTTGGGCGGCAACAACACCCAGGCTTTGCTAGACGATTTTTCCCAGCAAGACTTCAGCGGCTTTAGCGCGGTGCTGAGCGTGAGCCCCTATTACAACAAACCCAACCAAGAGGGCATCTTGCGCCATTACACGGCTATAGCTAACGCCTCTAAGTTGCCCGTCATTTTATACAATGTTCCCGGCCGAACCGGCACCAGCGTTTCAGCTGCGGTTCAGTTAAAATTGGCCCAACACCCCAATGTGGTGGCCACCAAAGAGGCCTCTGGGAACATGGACTTGATCATGAACATTTTGCGTGACAAGCCCGATGACTTTTTGGTCATTAGCGGAGATGACGCCCTGACTTTCCCCATGATGGCCTTAGGGGCGAGCGGCGTAATCTCAGTCGTGAACCATGCCGTTCCAACCGCTTTTTCGGGCATGGTAAAAGCCTGTTTGAATGGCCAGTGGAACGAAGCTCGCCGATTGCACAACCAGACTTTGGCCCTGTCGAATGCCATTTTCGAAGATGGCAGCCCTGGGGGAATCAAAACCGTCTTGAATGAAATGGGATTGTGCGGCACCACCGTTCGCCCACCCTTGTACGGAGTCAATCCCGAGTTGGAGGCGCGTTTGCGCTCCATGGCTCAGCAATGCTAATTCATGAATCCCCATCTAGACCCCAATAAAGCCCCTTTGAACGCCGGTGAGCGCGAACTGGAAAAGGTTCTGCGCCCCGCCGATTTCAGCGACTTCACGGGTCAAGATCACATTTTAGAAAACCTCAAGATTTTCGTTCAAGCAGCGAAACAGCGCGGCGAAGCCCTTGACCATATTTTGTTGCACGGCCCTCCCGGCTTGGGCAAAACCACCTTGAGTCACATTGTGGCCAACGAGATGGGCTCATCCATGAAGATCACCAGCGGCCCTGTGCTGGAGAAGCCCGGCGACTTAGCTGGCCTTTTAACCAACCTGAGCAAAGGCGATGTATTGTTCATCGATGAAATTCACCGCCTGAGCCCTGTGGTTGAAGAATACCTGTACTCGGCCATGGAAGATTACCGCATCGACATCATGATCGATACAGGGCCCAATGCGCGCAGCGTGCAAATCAACCTATCGCCCTTCACTTTGGTAGGGGCTACCACTCGCAGCGGATTATTAACCGCGCCCTTGCGGGCGCGCTTCGGCATCAACTGCCGTTTGGAATATTACAAAGCCGAAACCCTGCAAGGCATCATCTCTCGCAGTGCGGGCATTTTGCAAGCACCCATAGACGAAAATGCCTCCTTTGAAATTGCCCGTAGAAGCCGAGGAACCCCGCGAATTGCCAATGCCTTGCTCAGACGGGTTCGCGATTTTGCTCAAATCAAGGGAGACGGGCGCATCACCTTGGACATTGCCCAATTTGGCCTCAAAGCCTTGAACGTCGATGCCAATGGCTTAGACGAGATGGACAACCGCATCTTGCTAACCATCATCGAAAAATTCAAAGGAGGCCCGGTAGGATTAAACACCATTGCCACAGCGGTTGGCGAAGATGCTGGCACCATTGAAGAAGTCTACGAACCTTTCTTGATTCAGGAAGGTTACATTCAACGAACCGCCCGAGGCCGGGAAGCCACGCAAGCGGCTTTCAACCATTTGGGTAAGATGTCCTACAAGCCGCAAGGCGGCCTATTTTAAGGCGGCCATGCCCCAATCCCACTTAGCTCATCTGTTGCGAGAAAAAGCCCTGCAATTGGGTTTTTTAGACTGTCGATTTGCCCAAGCCCGCGCTTTGGAAGAAGAACGAGACCATTTCGATTCTTATTTGCAGTCGCAATTCCATGGCGAGATGGGCTATTTGGAGCGAAACATCGAAAAGCGCCTGGACCCACGCGAATTGGTACCCGGAGCCCAGACCGTAATCAGTTTGGCATACAACTATTTCCCCGCGCAGGCTCAAGCACCGGAAACCCCCAAAATAGCGCGTTACGCTTACGGGGAAGACTACCACAAAGTGGTCAAAGATCAGGCATATCAACTCTTTCATTTTTTGCAAACGCTGGACCCAAATTGCCAAGGTCGCGTATTCGTAGACAGTGCACCGGTGATGGAACGGCAGTGGGCCGCCCTCTCAGGCCTAGGTTGGATAGGTAAAAACAGCTTGCTGCTGCGCAAAGCCGAAGGAAGCTATTTCTTTTTGGCTGAAATCATTTGCAGCACAGCCTTGCCTGCTGACGCCCCCGTTACCGATCACTGCGGTTCCTGTACCGCTTGCATAGACGCCTGCCCTACCCAAGCCATCGTGCAAGCAGGCGTGATTGATAGCCGGGCCTGCATCAGCTACTTGAGCATCGAAAAGCACAGTAGCTTAACCGAAGCCGAGCTTGGACAATTGAATGGCTGGGCATTTGGCTGCGACATCTGCCAAGAAGTTTGCCCCTGGAATCGCTTTGCCAAAGCCCATGCTGAGCCGCGATTCGAAACCCGCCAGGAATGGCCCGACTGGAGCCCCGAAAACTGGAAAACCTTGGATCAAAACCAATGGGAAGAGGCATTTGGAAACAGCCCCATGACGCGAGCCGGTTGGGAAAAGTTCCAAGCCCAAACCGAGCGAGCCCTGCGTTACTGGGAAGACAAGGGCAAAGACACGTAAAATATGGTTCCCTGACCCAACTCAGACCGAAACCAAATTTGCCCCCCAAACTGCTCAACCATCTTCTTGGTCATGGCCAAACCCAAGCCCATGCCGCTGTTTTTTGTACTGAAATTGGGTGAGAAAATCTTGTCTTTGAGCTCATCGGCGATGCCCTTCCCGTTGTCAGTAATGCGCACTTGCGCCACCGACCCCTCGCGCGAAAGCTCAACCTTGATATGCCCCATTCGATCTTCGGGAATGGACTGTATGGCATTCTTAATCAAGTTGTTGAATACCCGGCCCAATTGATGGGCATCGACCCTCACCCGCATTTCTTCATAGGGCTGTGTCCACTGCAAAGGAGAGGAATGCTCTTTTTCCATGAGGTTCACGGCATCGCCGAGCAGTTGAACCAAATCATGGTTATCCAACACAGGGTCGGGCATCTTGGCAAACGAAGAGAACTCTTCAGCCATGGCACTGAGGGCGTCAATTTGCTGAATGAGCAAAGCGGCCGTGCGCTGCATTTTGTCGGTTAGGTTTTCGTCACCGCGGCGAATCGATTGCTGCAAGTGTTGCAGAGACAAGCGCATGGGCGTCAGCGGATTTTTAATCTCGTGTGCCACCTGTTTCGCCATTTCTCGCCAAGCCCCTTCCCGCTCGCTAGCCGCCAATTGGTTCAGGCTCTGATCGAGCTGATCCAGCATGGAATTGTAAGCCGTCACCAGCATGCCGATTTCATCGTTTCTCTCCCATTGCAAGGCTTGGTGCTGACCACCCAAATGCAGATTGGCCATTTGCTGGCGAATCCAATTCAAGGGTTGGCTGATGCGCTGAGCCAGTGCATTGGCCACAAAAGCAGCCAAGGCAAAAACCACAGCAAACAGATTGATCAATGTAGACCCATACTCAGACAATTCTCGGTACAAATCGCTGCGGTTCGAGAAATACGGCACATTCAAATAACCCACCGTATTCAACTCCTTGTCTTGCAAGGCTGTATACGCTGAAATATAGGATAGCTCACCCAACTGTTCGGTTTTGATGCAAGCCGAAATGCGGTCCTGCTGAAACTCCCTGAAGGCCTCGGGATTCATCAATCGACCTTGGTGATATTCCCGAAATGGACTCTCGTTGCTGGAAGCCAGCAAACGACCTTTGGTATCGTATAAATTGATATCGGTGTTGTAATACTCACTCAATTCATCCAATATTCCCGTTTCATAGCGAGAAAACAAGGCATTCAAATTGGTTTGACGCTGAAGGGTATTGGAGATATCTGCGGCTTGACTGGACAAAAACTCCCTTTGCCTGCGGGTGTAGTTGCTGCTTGAAAAACGAATGGTTATGATCAGTACTACCACAAAAATGGCAAAAACCAGCCAGGTCACAGACAAGCGAAGTCGACTCGCCAAAAATGAGTCAGGTGCTCCATTGGCCGCTGTATCAGCAGCGCTTTCTTCCCATTTGGCCCAGCGGTTCCAAACTCTGAGCGAAGCTTGGTATACATACTGAGCCAGGAGCACTAAAAACCCAAACAAAGCCACCAGCGTGAAACTGCTTAGGTTTTCCAACATGCGATCTCGAGGCTTACTCAGTACCGTCGCATTGCCATTTTCGTCGAGCCAAACCAGGTGACGAAAGGCCTGATTTTCGCTCCAAAAACCTGACTCATCACCCGAAGAAACCCGATACTCCCCTGCATGCCCCAACATGGCAGAATCCAACAAAACCTCAGGTTGACGACTGCCCGAAAACAAAGAGATGGGATACCGAAATCCGCCTTCTTGGCGACTCAAACGACCTTGTATATAACGGGCCGAACTGTATCCATAATCGGCAATTTGATGATGCAATACACTGGGCTTCAAAGCTTCGCTGATGCGCCCCGTGTTATCGCCCATTTGCGGGCTCAGCAGCAGATACAACAGACCCAAACTATCTCGCTGGTCGCGAACGACGAACTCACCTAAGAAACTGCCATACAGACCTTTGGTTTCCAGACGCTTGAAAGACTCTCCTACCGTTTTGGATTCAGGCGAATGAAACAAAGTCCCCAGGGTTTGAGCATCATAAGCGGCGGCTCCTTTTAGGGGCTCTCCCCACATGGTAAATTCAAATACAGTCAACTGAAAACGGGATTCCATGCCCGACAAGTAAATCTGTCGAACTCGCTGTTCAAATTCGGTTCTGGAGGCGCTGGGGTATCGAAAATGAGAAATCAGACCGGGATCGCTGGGCAGCGACTTCTGCAGATTCAACAATTCCAAAATGGGCGCATCGTGTTCGGCCAAACTCATGTCGCAGATGAGTTCATATTGCAAAGCCTCTTCCCGCTTTTCATTTTGTTGATTTAGGTGCAAACCGATCACCAAACAGGGAACCAAAATGCGCAGAGCAGCCTGACCGTTTTCTTTGCTACCGGGCCGAGTCCATTCTAGGAAACCCCAGACACCGAGCAGCAGCAACCACAAGGCTACAAATGAACCCGACTCTTTCAATAGTGAAGCCACTGCTATAAAGCCTAAGGCCAGCATACCCAGGGCCAACAGCGCCATCTGTCGACTGTTGATTAGCGACACCACCAAACGCAATAACCAGTGTACAGCCAAAAACAACAGTACCATGACCAAGAGCGCCACGAAAGAAAGAGGCTCCAACAGGTGCAATTTTGTGAGATCGAGCGAAAATTGGCCCAGGGTTACCATTTGGCTCACCACTTTCAAGGCATAGGTTCCCATGCACAGAGCCAGGGCTGTGACGAGCAGAAGGGCTAAGGCCGCCGCTATCCGTGAATCTTTTTCGCGAACCCACTTGACCACCAAGCGAAGGGCATCGATGAGCAGCAAAGCTTGCAGGGCATGCGCCAATTGCAGACCTAGGCTCGCATCAAAGGCATTGGCCGAATAAAAGCCCGGGGTAAACACTGCTGAATTCCCCAAATTGGGCAGGATGGTTTCGCCTCGAAATGCCCATTCTACGGTGAGGTACAAAAACAGGGCTAAGAGTCGACCCATTACGGCGCCACCCATGTTGGCAAACAGGCGAGCCGCGCCGGTCCCCAACAGCAACAACCCCACTAGAAACACCAAGTCCCAATGAATGGGGGCTCGAAATTCAACAATTTTCAAATAGAAGAACGGCACTCCCGAAAGGGAAATGGGCAAACTCCCTTGTTCAGGATTGGCCACGATATCAAAGCGCTCGGCATTGCGTTCCCTGCTTCTCAGACTATCTCCATCTTCGTCAACCTCAATCAAGGGCAGAGCATACACCGCGGTTTGGTCAGCTGAGTTGCGCTGCCAACACATCACATAGGTATGACCGTGTTTTTGCAGTTCCAGACCGTCACTGCCCTGTGCATTGGCATGAACGGTATACGATTGGGTAGTCCAAAATTTGGGGCCATTTTGTTCGAAAACGAACAGGTCCAGTCCCAGCTCTCGAAGTTTGGCTTGATGAGGGGTTTCGGCCTGTCCCTCTGCCGCAAAACCAAATGATTGACTCGCTAGGGTGTCCATCTGGTCCTGCACAGCTTGAATGCGCTGCATCAAGGACTGAGCCTTGCGTTGCAAGGCATATTCAGCCCCGAGGTTGTGCTGTCGCAGAAGGACTAAGTTGGAAACGGCCATTAAAACGAGACCTACCAGAACTTGAACCCAGGCAAACGATGAGAATTTTAACCGCATTCCAGCGTGGCATTATGTTGCAAATACCCTCGCACATAACGTGCCACGCCTTCTTCCAAACTCAAGAAACGCTCGATGTAACCGTGGGCCAGCAAACGTTGGGTATCGGCTTGTGTGAAATATTGGTAATTGCCTCGAATGTCTTCGGGCATGTCAACAAAACGAAGTTGGGCCGGCTTTTCAAGCGCGGCGAAAACAGCATGGGCCAAATCCAAAAAACTGCGAGCCTGACCGGTACCCAAGTTGTAGATACCCGAATGCTTGCGCTGCTCCATGCCGTTGACCAGCACTTGCAAGACATCGAATATGCTGATAAAATCGCGCTTTTGTTCACCGTCTGAATAATCGCTGCGGTAGCTTTTGAACAAGTCAGCCTCACCCTTGGTTGCAATTTGGTTGAACGCATGAAAGACGACACTTGCCATGCGGCCCTTGTGGTACTCACCCGGGCCATAGACATTGAAAAATTTAAACCCAGCCCAAAAGGGAGGGGCCTGACCTGCCTCCACTTGTTGCAGCACCCAGGTGTCAAAACGCTGCTTGCTATTCCCATAGGGATTCAAGGGCTTGAGCGCTGAAATCCCCTCGGGGCTATCGCCAAAACCCAGCTCGCCCGCGCCGTATGTGGCCGCTGATGAAGCATAAATCAAGGGAATCGAATGTTCCATGCACAAGCGCCAAACCTGCTGGCTGTAGCCCCAATTCAAGCGCTCTAAAACGGCCTCGTCGAATTCGTTGGTTTTGGTTCGCGCCCCCAGATGAAACAGGAATTGAACCGATCTACCGTTCTGTTGCAGCCAAGGCAAAAATTGTGCGCGATCGACGCTTTGAAACAGGGGCAAATGCTCCCAATTGCGGCGTTTGTCTTCGGTTGAAAAGTCATCAACGGCGACCAATTGGCCATAGCCCAGCCGAGCCAATTCGGCCAACAAGGCTGAGCCAATGAACCCCGCTGCTCCCGTTACGACAATCATGCAGAGCAAACTTACTCCATTTTGAGGGTTATTATTGCAGGCTCATGAACTTGGATGCCCTGCAAAATGCCTCCCAAAGCCTGATTGATGCCGTGCAGTTTCAGGTTGAAAAGGATTTGGCTTTGATTGGATTCGAGTTCCAGCAAACCCATTATCCGCATTTGGCAGCCATGCTCCCCGAACTGAGCCAAGCCCTCGAACTAGCAGGCCAAGAAAAACCCGATCGCTTGCTCAAAGCCGTGGTTCGCGTAGACTTGAACTCCAATCAATGGAAAAAAGCCCAAAACATGCCCGGGCTTCGAGCCGACAACCAGGCCAAAGCCATTTTGCTGCGCTGCTTTCAAAAGGTCTACAGCCGGCAGCAGCGGGCATCCTGAGCTTTAACATAACACGGCTAGACCGGCTCAAAAGTCAAACTTCAAAGCCTTGCACAAATCAGGCCTAAAGGCGACTTTTGTCGCCATGGAAATGAAAGACATCGTATCGGTAACCGGCATGCCCGGCTTGCACAAAATCATTGGCCAAAACAAAACCGGCTTGGTGCTCGAATCCTTAACCGATGGCAAAAAATTCGCCTCTACCATTCGCCACCGAGTGAGCATTTTGGCTGACATTGCGATTTATACCGAAGAAGGAGAAGCCAAATTGGCTCAAGTCTTTCAAAGCATTCAAGCCTTGGAAGAGGGTGGAAAATCAGCTCCCGACCAAAAAGCCGATGGAGATACCCTTCGTGCCTACATGGCCCAAGTTCTTCCCGATTACGACCGCGAACGCGTTTACCCCTCAGACATGAAGAAACTCTTCGTATGGTACCATACCTTGAAGGGTAAAATGGATTTTGCCGCTCAAAGCGAGACTGCAGAAGGTCAAGACGAAGATGCCGCTAGCAATCTGGCTAAGAAAACCAAGCAAAACGTGGTAAAAACGACCAATTCAGCCCCCAAAGGCGCTGGAAAAACCTCAAGCAAAGCAGCGGGAAAGAGCCAAACCAATGTGCCCCGCAAGATGAGCTAACGGGTCTATGCAATCCTTTCTTCCCCACCCCTGGGCCATTGAATCCAAAGAGGATGTATTGCCCTATTTTGACGAGCTGCTCAGCCGTCCCCTGGAAAGCGCTGAGTCTTTTGCCGATTTTCTAAGCGATTGTTCTGAATTGGAAAGCGCCCTATCTGAAGACATGGCATGGCGCTACATTCGAATGACCTGCGATACGCAAAACAGCGAGCACGAGCGTCGCTATTTGGCCTTTGTTCAAGACATTCAACCGCATTTGGCCGCCTACGAAGATCGGCTTAACCGCAAAATAGCCGAATCTCAATGGGCCCAAAAGCTAGACGATTCAGCCTACCGCATCTATTTGCGCGGCATTCAAGGTGCCATCGAATTGTTTCGCGATGAGAACATCGACATTCAAAGTCAGTTGGCCACATTAGCCCAGGAATACAGCAGCCTTCAAGGAGCCATGACGGTAGAATTGGGCGGTGAAACGCTGACGCTGCAACAAGCCAGCAATCGCTTGATGCGCACCCATCGCGCTGAAAGAGAAGAAGCATGGAAAGCCATGAGCCAACGCCGATTGGCCGATGCTCAAGCCCTCAACGATTTGTTTGACAAAATGGTGGCCCTTCGACACCAAATGGCCTTGAATGCGGGTTTTGACAATTACCGCGACTACATGTTCAAAGCCTTGGGCCGCTATGATTACACACCCTCTGATTGCTTCGCTTTTCACGAGTCGGTAGAAAAACACGTTGTCCCCCTGCACCGAGCACTCATGGAAAAGCGCAAAGCCGCCATGAGCTTGGACGAGTTAAAACCTTGGGATACTTCGGTTGACCCCGAGGGTCGCGCTCCCTTGGAACCCTTTCAGGGTGGCGAAGAATTGCTTAGCAAATGCTTGGACATCCTGAATCGCCTGGATCCCTATTTCCATTCTTGCCTGGAAACCATGCGTGAGAAAGGCCTTTTGGACCTGGAAAGTCGAATTGGCAAAGCCCCAGGCGGATACAACTATCCATTGGCGCGCACGAACATGCCCTTTATTTTCATGAATGCCAGTGGGAATTTGCGCGATGTTGAAACCTTGTTGCACGAGGCCGGGCATGCCATTCACTCCTTCAAAATGGCTCCATTGGCCTTGAACGGGTTCAAAAACACGCCCTCAGAAGTGGCCGAATTGGCTTCCATGAGCATGGAGCTCATTTCCATGGGCGCATGGGATGCCTTCTTCCCCGATGCCGAGTCTTTGAATCGAGCCCAGCTGGAGCAAATCGAAGGGGTCATTGCCACTTTGCCTTGGATTGCGACGGTTGACTGTTTTCAGCATTGGATTTACGAAAATCCTGGGCATACGGCGGCCGAGCGAAGCGAGGCCTGGCTCAGCATTCAAAAACGATTTGGAACTGGCGTTGTGGACCATAGCGGGTTCGAAGAAGCACTCACCCATTCCTGGCACAAGCAACTGCATATTTTCGAGGTCCCCTTCTACTACATCGAATACGGCATTGCCCAGTTGGGAGCCATTGGGGTTTGGATGAACCATAGCCAGAACCCCCAATTGGCCATTGAACAATACAAGCAATTCTTGGAATTGGGATATACCCAACCGATTGCCGAACTTTACCAGACTGCTGGCGTGTCGTTCGATTTTAGCCCCGAACACATTCAGCGCCTCATGGAGTTCACCCAGGGCCAATGGAACCTGCGTCAAACAAAATAACATCGTATCTGTGGGCCTTATTGGCCCTCGCCTTGGGCTTGGGCGCCTGCCATGCGCTAGCCATTCACAGCCACTGCTGGGAAGGCCTGCATCCCCATTGTTTCATTCGGTGGGACTCGGGGCTCTACCTCGACATAGCCAAGCACGGCCACACCTTGCTTCCCTGCGACGAGGACCCCAACAAATGGTGCGGCAATGCGGGTTGGGCTCCCCTATACCCTTACATGGTTCGAGCCCTGCATTTCCTAACACCCTTGAGTTGGGAATGGTCAGCGGTTTGGGTAGCCTGGGCGGGAATGGCCGCTAGTTTATGGCTATTAGCCCGCATGGCTCAAGGACTTTCCTGGCAAGACCAAGGCTTTCTCTTTGCCGCGATGCTTGTCGCCCCAGGATCCATTTACTTTTATGCCGCTTTTCCCCTTTCTTGGACCCTATTTCTTAGCCTTGGCTTGCTGCACGGTTTATGGCAAGGCAAACGTTATTGGGCCTGGATTTCAGCCATTCTTTTGGTTTGGATCTACAGCATCGGGTTCGTCTTTCTATTCCTCCTAGCGGGTTTGAGTGTCTATACCTGGAGCATCGACGAGCCAAGGCCCTTGCGCAAACTGAGCCAACAAGCCCTGGGCTTGGGCATACTCTCTATGCTGGCTTTGTTTGTTTTCGAATGGATCAGCACGGGTCAATGGAATGCCACTTTTTTGGTGCAGGCCAAGTATGGGCACACCCTCAACCAACCCCTCAAATTCATGGGCATTCACGCTCAGCGACTCCTTGACTCCTGGGGCGGGATCACCAGGTTCATTGAAATTCAACACTTCGGCATCTGGGCCTTTTGGTTGCTCTTTGCCATCACCTGCCGGCCCAAACAGAGAACTTGGGTTAGCACATTGTCTTATTTTGCGATTTTTGCCCTATTTGTACTGTGGGCATTGCCCTATGGAGCCAGCCCTGACGTAGCTTTATACCGAAATGCAGCATTGGGGGCTCCCTTTTGGATTTGGCTCGTGATTCAACAACCCAAAGCCCAACGATGGCTTTGGCTTTTGTTTTTCGGTATCTGCTGGGGACCCATGGCTGTCTTGTTTTTTCAAAGCATTCTGATATGAAATATTCTTTGTTGGCCCTTTGCCTGCTTACCTTGATTCCCGGCCATTTGATGAGCCAAAATTTAAACCTGGACAAACACAGCGTTCGCGTAGCGCGCACCGCCTTACCCCAGGAGCCCTTGACGGGTCAAAATGCGGTCGACAGCCTTGCACCTCGCACCTATCAAATCGCGTTGGATTGGGGCTATGATTTTACCTCTACAGTTTACTACCAACAACCCTCTCGTGAAAGCAGCTTGCTCAGCCAAGTTCGCTTGGAAGGGTGGCGCGAATTCAAGGATTATCCTGCGCATTTAAACATCACCGTGCGCTTTACTGATTTTCAAATCATCAGCAACCAGATCCAAACCCGTCAACAAGTGGTGAAAAACAAAGACGGAAGCAGCAAAACCTACAATTATTATTGGATCGAATACCGCTACCGATTTGAGAGCCAATACTCAGCCCAAAATCAAGCGGGAGACATTGTAAGCAGCAACCGAAACCTCGTCTCTGAGCGAATGGGGAAATACAACAGCCAAGAATTCAATACTCAGACTGAGGCTTATCGTTGGCAGCGCATGAACGACGAAAATGTGCGCGAGCGTCTGTTGAGAGAGAACGTAGACAATAGCATTCTTCAATTGAATAGCGAGATCAACCGTCGATGGGGCTATTTGCGCACCCGTGATGAATTGACCTTAATGGGCAGCGATAGCAAGAAATGGGAAGGCCAAGCCGAATTCGATGGCCATGTGCGCGCCATTGTATCCTTCATGGAATCTTGGCCTTATACCGAGATTAACCCCAATCAATTGAACGAAACACAAAAACACATTCTATATTTTGATTCCCTGATTCAAGCAAACGATGGTGACGATAAATTCAGCCGAAAATTGCGCTATGCCTGCTTGTGGAACAACGCTACGATTTGCTTAGCGGCTGAACGCTGGAGCGAATGCGAAACCTACGCCAGTGCGATGGGCGAAACGGGCTTTGACATGCGCGAAGGCGTTTATTTCACCAAACGCATAGCCGATCGCAAGGAAGACCTGCAAAAGAACCCGCCTTACGAGAGTTTCCACTTCAGCATAGACCCGCGTGCGATTCGACCACCTTCTGACCCTCGACAGTAAGTAAAAAGGGCGCTGCAAACAGCGCCCTTATTTATGAAATATCGATAAGTGATTAGAGATTTCCTCGAACGGCTTGCTCTCGCTCAATGCTTTCAAACAGAGCTTTGAAGTTGCCTTTACCAAAGCTTTTGGCTCCTTTGCGCTGAATGATTTCATAGAACAAGGTTGGGCGATCCTCTACCGGCTTGGTGAAGATTTGAAGCAGGTAACCCTCTTCATCGCGGTCAATGAGAATGTTCATCTCTTTCAGGGCCATCAATTCTTCATCGATGTGCCCCACGCGGTCCAATACATCGTCGTAATAGTTATCGGGAACATACAAAAATTCCACCCCGCGGCGACGCAGCTCAGCAACCGTTTCCAAGATGTTGTGTACTTCTAATGCAATATGCTGCACACCCGCACTGCGGTAAAAGTCCAAGTATTCCTCAATTTGGGATTTTTTCTTTCCTTCAGCAGGCTCATTGATGGGGAATTTTACATAGCCAGATCCATTCGATACCACCTTGCTCATCAAGGCACTGTATTCGGTTGAAATGTCCTTATCATCGAAGGTCAAGAGCAATTTGAAGCCCATGACATCTTCGTAAAAGCTCACCCATTCATTCATGCGCCCCAACTCAACGTTACCCACGCAGTGGTCTACGTGTCGAATGCCCACGGGCTGTGCCTTCATAGCATTTTCAACAGCCTTAAAGCCAGGCATGAAAACGCCGTTATAGTGGCGGCGTTCGATGAACTTGTGCACGGTATCTCCGTATGTGTGAATGGCAGAAACCACCACTTCACCCTGCTCGTCTTTTAACACGGTGGGTTCCATAAACGATTTAGCGCCACGCATGGTCGTTTCTTCCCAAGCAGAACGAGCGTCGTCAACCCACAAACTCAAAAACTTAACGCCATCGCCATGCTTCTGATGGTGCTGAGCGATATCACTTTCCGGCAACAAGGAGGTCGTCAATACCAGGCGAACTTTCCCTTGTTCCAACACATAGGATGCACGGTCGCGCACCCCCGTTTCAGGGCCGGCATAGGCTACCAATTGATACCCCCACGCCATCTGGTAGTAATACGCACTTTGTTTGGCATTCCCCACATAAAACTCAACGTGATCCGTGCCGTTCAATGGCAAAAAATCTACAGCTGTCGCCGCACTTTCCAAGGATTGCATCTCCATACTTCTACAAAGATAGGGCGAAATTTGCTGAGCCTAATTCGGGTCCACATCAAACGACACCCTGATTCCTTTGAAAGAGGCTTGTCTAGCTACCTCTTCAGCCATGCGCCATAGATACGATTTGATGCGCGATGGCGAATCACTGCTTTTGCTCATTTTCACCATGATCTGCTGTCGAAACAGATTCTTCACCCTTGAAACCGAGGGCATTTGAGGCCCCAAAATGCGATCGCCCAATTGATCCCGCAAGGCTTTGGCGACCCATGAAGCCGCCACGAAAAGAGATTCGGCATCAGGCCCATTGAGTTCCATGTATACCAAACGAGTAAATGGCGGGTATCCAAACTCTTGCCTAGAGGGCAATTCGGCATCGACCATACCCCAATAATCGCCCTGGCTCAAATGGTGCAAAACAGGGTGTTCCGGCTGAAAGGTCTGAATGAGGCAATTGCCTTCTGGCGCCCGCCCCATCAATTGATGCAACCACTGATAACTGCGTTCAGAGGATCGAAAATCAGGACTCATGAACAAAGCGTCAGCTTGTGGCACCAAGATCAAACCAACCCGCTCCAAATCAAGTCCTCGAGCCAATAAATGCGTACCCACGAGCACATCTGTTTCTCCATTTTTAAATCGATTCAAGGCCTGTTGCACATCGCTTCGTTTGCGCAAGGCCGTTTGATCGAAGCGCGCAATTCGGGCCTCGGGGTATCGCAACTCCAATTCTTCGGCCATTTTCTCTGAACCCATTCCTTTCAACTGCAAAGCAGTAGATCCACAAGCGGAACAGGCATGGGGGACCGATTGGCTGTAGGCGCAGTAACCGCATTTGAGTGATTGGCTGCTCTTGTAATACGTCAGCGAAATATCGCAATGTTGGCATTGCACGCTGTGCCCACACAATTCGCATTGCACGTAGGGAACATAGCCCTTGCGTGGGTGAAACACCAATACACCCCTTCCCTTTTCCAAAGCCACTTCCAAGGCTGATTGCATGGGCTCTGACAAAAAGCCATCATAACGATTCTGTTTTTTCAGCAAACCCAAATTCAAAATTTCAAGCTGGGCTGAACCCTTCAAATCAAAACGAGCATTCAATCGTACGGCATCAAATGCACCTTCCTTGCAGGCTTGAAGCGATTCAAAACTGGGCGTAGCCGAACCCAACAGCAAGTTAGCTCCGTGTTGTTGGGCCAAGTAGAAAGCCGCTTCACGGGCATGAATCAAGGGTTTCTTGTCAAACCCCTTATAGCTGCTCTCATGTTCTTCATCAACCACCACCAACCCCAGTTGCTGAAAAGGGGCAAAAAGAGCGGTTCTCGTGCCCAACACGATGGAAATTTCACCCTGCAGCATTTTGGCATACAATTCTGTTCGCTCTTGGGCTTGAATATAATGATGCCATACTCCTACAGGCTCTTGGACCAAGGCGGCAAGTCGCTGCACTTGGTATTCGGTCAAAGCAGCCTCGGGCATGAGTACCAATACTTGCTTGCCATGCTGACGAGCCCTGCGTATGCATTCGGCGTACACCCAAGTTTTGCCTGACCCCGTCACTCCCTGAAGCAAAACAGGCTTAGACGAGGCGAACGAAGACGCGATTTCTGAAACCGCTCTTGCTTGTTCCAGCGACAATTCCAATGGCCAGGCCTCAGCCTCTACGGCTTTGAATCGATCTACAGGCTTGAGTTCCAATCGAAGCAACCCTTTCTTTTCCAAAGCCTTTGCATGGGATTTGTTCAATTCATGGCCTTCCAACAACTCTTTCAAAGGAGCCATGCGCCCTACCCGGCTCAAGAGCAGCATCATGAGCTCGAACTGTTTATAGGCTTTGCGCTCCAGTTGATCCAACAAGGCAGTGGCCTCGCTGTCTTGTGACCAAACGGGTTCTGCTTGTACCCACCATTCGGTTTTGGGCTTGTATGACTCCCTCACCTCTTCGTGAAAGGCCAGCACTCCACGGTAGTGCAGCGATTTCAAATACCGCATTACGCTGCGAATACCCAAAGCCTCTTGCACATCCAAAACCGTACGCGGTTGCTTGGCCAACAACAAGTCAAGCACCTCCTGCTCACGGTCATCCAACTCCAAGGGCTCATCGGGTTCAAATTCAGGATGCAAGACCAATTGAGTCTGGCTCTGAACCCTGAATCCGGCGGGCATAGAAGCTGCCATGATATCACCCAAGGCACACATGGCATAGCGGGCTGTCCACTTCCAAAAATCCATTTGCCGGGGGGTGACGATGGGAGTTTCGTCCAACAATTCAGCGATATACTGAGCCGTATACCCCGTAGGCGGTTGATCGTGCAATTTCCAGAGAATGCCCGAAATCATTTTCTTGCCACCAAAGGGTACAGCCACTCGTTGGCCGATGACCATATCATCGTTCCATTCATAAGGAACTCGATAGGTATACAGCTTCGGCAAAGGCAGCGGCAACAACACCTCAGCAAAGAGGGTTACACGCTCTGACACACTCATAGCAGCCCCCCTCCGTGCAGCAACAAAGCCAGCACATATGCGGTAACGGCCAATTTGAATCCCGCATCCAACTTGGGGCTGGCTTTCGACCATGCGATCCCGACAGATAACAGCAGGCAAACCAGAGCCATCGCCAATGCCGTTGTGTAATAAAAATCAAACTCGAAACCTTGCCAGCGACTCCACAAGAGCATGCCCAACACCACAACCACCTGAATCAAGGGTAAATTTTGCCTCAACCAACCTTGCCCGGTTTGCACTGCAATGGTGCGATATCCAAATACAATGTTGCCCTGGTGACCCGTTAAATCTTTCCAGAGTTCGCGAGTGAATAACAATAACCAAAGCCCCAATAAATAATAAGCAAAACCCCAATGCCAGCTACCGTAATGCAGCCACACGGCCAACAAAGGGGCCAAAGTCAACCACGAGGCAGAAAACTCCCGTAACCAAGGTAGTTTTTGCAATTTGTGGCTGTAAAACCAGCACAGACCGTTGAATCCCAAGAAAAAGAAACCGATGCGCCAAGAAGCCAAAGTCCCCAATACCAAGGCGATGACCACCAACAACAAATACACATTCAACAGGGGGCCTTGCCGCATCAAGCGACCCATGATCACCTGTTGGGGTTTGTTGATGAGGTCTTTGTCCTTGTCGTAAAATGCATTGATCAAAAAAGCGGCTGCCACGGTACAGGCCGAAGAGATCAAAATGGCGCCCAACTTGGCATCGGTCAAAACAAGCCACCCGTTTCCCGCAGCAAAAACCACCCAAGCCACTGCCGCTTGCGCCAAAAAAAGGGCCAATACGTTGTACCAGCGCAAAACGCGTAGCAACAACAACAATTTAACGAGTGGGCTGTGAAGTTGGGCCCTAGGCATGGCAGGTTAGATTTTGTATATCACCTGCAAGTTATGCCCTTTGAGCAATTCTTGGGCCTTCTTCCAATCGTGGGTAAAGCCCAAAACAAAGCCACCACCGCCACTGCCGCACAGTTTCAAGTAGTAAGCGTTGGTTTCCAAACCCTGCTTCCATGCGTGTTCGAAACGAGCAGGAATCATGGGCTTAAAGTTATCTAAAAACAAAGAAGACAATGACTTAACATTATCCAACAAGGAGCCTGTCTCTCCCTTCAAGAAAGCTTGAACACAGGCATCGTTGTATTTTTTGAGTTGGGTTCGTACCATGTGACGAAAACCCTCATCTTTCAATTTTTGCAAGAAAATGGCCACCATTCCTTGGGTTTTACCAGGACTTCCCGAGTCCATCAAGAAAATAGCACCCTGGCCTTCGCTATTTTCGCTGGGCAAACCAACAGCATCCAAATCACCCTGACCTTTGATCAAAATGGGCAGATTCAAATAACAGATCAAAGGATCCAAACCTGAGCTCTTGCCATGAAAATAAGATTCCAACAAGGCCAAATCTTGCTTCAATTCGGCCAACTTTCCGTCTTCCATCACCGAATCCGAGCCGTGCTTGGATTTGGCATACCGCTCATACAAAGCCGCCACCAAGGCGCCTGAGCTGCCAACCCCGAAACCCTGGGGAATGCTGCTCTCAAAATACAAGCCGTTGCGAACGTCGCTTTCGAGAGCGTCTACGTCCATACCGGCTGGCAGGCGACCCTCACGAGACCAGCGGCTCAATTCCATGGCATACTGGCGAATGCTCTCGTTGGAAGCTTTTTGCTCCTCATTCAAATGAGCACCCATACCCAACTGACCTTTGAAGAAGGTATAGGGAATGCTCAGGCCCATGGAATCTTCTATGATCCCGTACTCTCCGAAGAGCAAAATCTTGGCGTAATACAAGGGATTATTCATGATTCAATGGTTCTGGACCGCTGTTTAGGTTGGAGCAAAGGTATTGGTTGTCTTGGCAATGAGGGAGCAAACTCGGCAACAGATTGTTCACAACCCGATTTTCGTCGACAGAAGCGAACAATAGGTGCACATTGGCGCCCGCATCAAGGGTAAAACATACCGAGGCTCCACTTTGTTCGCGGTACGCCCTTATTTTTTCGATAATGGCCAAGGTTCCGGGCCTCATGAGAATAAAAGAAGGCGTAGAAGCCATCATCATGGCATGCAATTGCAAGGCCTCGCTTTCGACAATGTCCATGAATCGACTTACCTCGCCGTTTTGCATGGCCGTCAATAAATCACCTAGGTGTTCCTGCGCTTGAGCATATCGGGCCTCTGCGTAGGGATTGGCCTTGAGCAAGGCATGGCCTTGGGTGCTCGAAACCGACTTTTCACCCGCATCCACAATCAAGACATAGTCTTTCCATTCAGCCAAATCAGGATGAATGCGGGCATGGAATGGCACAGCAAAATCATCGCTCGAAGCAGTTACGGCCGGGTGCAGACCCCAAATAGCGGGATCGGCGTATACACTGCGGCAAGCAGAACCCGAACCCAAACGGGCCCAACGGCTCGCCAATTCCATTGGATTTGAAACATCAGAGCCCATGGCTACAGCGATGTCAACCAAACAAAGCGCCAAGGCACCGAAACCGGCTGCGCTGCTGGCAATTCCTGTCCCGTGTGGGAAATTGTTCGATGAATCAATGCGCCAGGCCCCCGAAACCAAGCTCGCTCTGAGCGACTCAGGGCAACTTCCATCTGCCGATACCCGAGCTAAGAAATCCCGAATTTTAGGCTCAAAAGAGGGTTTACGCTCACCCGACAGGTAACATTCGAGGGACGATTCAGCCGACTGGGACTCCAGCAGAACCAAGCGCGTGCGAGCCCTCAAATCCCCCAATGACCAACTGATGCTAGCATTGGCGGGCCATTGAATTCCTTCGGGCTTTTTCCCCCAATATTTAACCAACGCAATGTTGCTGGGGCAAGACCACGAAGCCGAATGGGCCACGGGAGTATTCAAATCGGGGAATTCCATATTCATCAAGCGTGTATCACTAATTCAGACCAAGCTTGCTGATGCCAGTCAGCAAATTGGTCGGCGTATTCGTTCAAAAAGGCTCGGTTTACCAGCAGGGTATCACCACCCCAGGCCCCCAACCACTTGCACATACCGCCCTTTATGGGCTTCAAACCTAAGGTTTGATAGGGCGTCTCCAAGCCCAACAGATTGGAAAGCAGGGCTTGCCACCACTCCAAACCTGACTCGAGCATGGCGGTATGGCCCGCATTTTTCAAAGCATCGACGGTCTTTTGCAATTGAGCCATGGTAAAGGCATCATCAGACAAAGCTTCTAAACGCTCCTGTACGCCAGCCAAACTCTTTCGAGAATCAATCTTGGTACCGCTGCTCAGCAACAACCAATCGGCCGTCCAAGCTGGATCCAAAGACCACGTATCCCAATGGGGTTCGTCGTCTTTGAGCCAATATACCAAAGGCTTTCCCAGCTCTGCCACGGCAACATCATAGCCCGACCCTCCTAAAAGGGCCGCTTGCAAGGACTGGGCGTTCATTCCCGTAGCTTGGGCCCATAAGGCTATGAATGTGCTGCTACTGCCCAAACCTGAACTGCGTTCAAACTCAAGATGAGTTTCAAATCGATACGATTTACCGGGCTTCCAAAATCCTGCGGGCGTCAAGGCCATGGCCCTGCGCACAAAACGCGAATCATCCTGGGCATCGAGCGCCTCAGATCCAAGCGGGAGCGGCAATCTCAGGTCCACGAAAGGCTCATTATGGCAGTCAAAAGCTCTGTAAATCAAGGTATCGGCGTCAGGACTATCGTATTCCCAAACGCGCAAATGCTGACCTACACGAACGGGCAAAGCCAATGCCTCTATGCCCATTTTTACAGCATATTCTCCAATGAGCATGACTTTTCCTGCCGCGTAGTAGCTTTTCATTTTTCTGGGCTTATGCCCCTGAGTTTGAAGAATGCGTCAACAGCGGCGCTGAAACTCACCACCTTGTCTTTGAAGTGCTCTACAATTTGAGCCTTCTCTTCTTCAGTGGCCTCCAGTTGGTTCAAAATATTGAGCAAATGCATTTTCATATGCCCCTTCTGAATGCCCGAGGTGATCAAACTTCTCACGGCAGAGAAATTCTGGGCTAGGCCTGCCACAGCAATGATCTTCATCAATTCTTCTGCACTGGGATTGCCCAATAATTCATGGGAAAACTTCACCAGCGGATGCAAACTCGTGATGCCTCCCACTGTTCCCAAAGACATGGGAATGTCGATCCAAAATCGAAATTTACCGCCCGCCACTTCGGCGTGGGTCAAGGAACGGTATGAACCCTGAGACGCAGCAAAGGCATGCGCGCAGGCTTCAATGGCTCGAAAATCATTGCCCGTAGCCATGACTACGGCATCAATTCCGTTCATGATTCCCTTGTTGTGCGTAACCGCGCGATAGGGCTCAACCGTAGCGATGCGCAAGGCACGAACAAATTTGTCTGCAAATTCTTGGTTGCCGATCCCGCTGCCCTCGTTGATTTCATCAACAGCACATTGCACTTCGGCACGCACCCGGCATTCAGGCGTAAAGTTGCTCAGAATGCTCATGATAACCGTAATCTCAGGCCGTTCGTCGCGCTGCTCATCTACAGCTTGGATCCAGGTCTTGGCAATTTGCTCCAAGCAGGAATTGATGAAATTCGCTCCCATGGAGTCACGGGTATCGAAACGCACCTCCAACTGGTAATAGCCCGGCTCGGCATCGGTTTTGTCTTTGAGTTCCAAGCCCAATATCCCCCCTCCACGCGCCCTCATGTTGCGCGTCAACTCTTCGGTATCGGCCATGAATCGCTGCTCAGTTTGCGCAAAAACAGCGGCGAGCCAAGCAGGGTCTCCCCCAGGCCAAATAAAATGCACATGGCCCACTTTTGTCATGGAAACAACGCTGGCCTTGAAGCCACCGCGATCAAACCAGAAATTAGCCGCTTTGGCGGCTGCAGCGACCACCGAACTCTCTTCAATGGCCATGGGTATTGCATATACCTGCCCGTTGATTTTGAAATTGGGCGCTACCCCAAAAGGCATGTAAAAATTGGTCAGGGTATTCTCAATGAATTCGTCGTGCAGCTTTTGAACTTCTTGACTGCTGTGCCAGTAACCCACCAGCATGGATCGGGTCGCACCGGGATGAGTAGAATAATGGCTCAACAGCCAGTCGAGCTTTTGCTCTTTGCTCAGTTTCGAGAATCCTTTGAGGGCTTCAGTGGGTCTTTCGTTCATTCGCGTAAATCCAAATATTGATGAGCCATCTGCAAGCCCTTTATTTGGGATTCGCAGTAGGCATTCAGGGCTTCTTGGCTCTGCAGGGCTGGCTTTAAAAAGGCCCAGGCCTGGGCATAGATCACATTTCCGGGCAGGCGCTTGAGATGGTAATAGCCATCTAGAAAATGGCGAAGCCCACCGCTGGCCACTAGCACCCGAGTTTGGGGTTTCCAAGATTGTGCAGACCATTGGCGTATCCAATCGCCCATTTCCTCAGCAGTATGCCCCAATTCGGCGGCCGGTTTTAACCCTTCAAAATCACTTTCACTGGCACGCATGGCCTCAATCAAAGCAAAATTAGTTCCCCCGTAGGCTCCGAACTCGACGGCTTCCAACGGCAATTCCAACAGTGCTTTTAAGCTTTTGGGCCCAAATCCTTGCCCCACTTCTTTGACCATCAAGGGCAGTTTCACCGCATCCATCACACGCTTGAGCGTATCGATGGGCGCTTGCAAGAGGCGATCTCCTTCGGGCTGCGCCCACTCTTGCAGGGGATTGATGTGCACGATCAAACCGTCGGCTTCTAGGCTTTTGACCATTTCCACCACCTTGTACAATTGATCTACGGCGGCCAAATGTTCTAGCTGGGCAACGCCCAAATTGGCCATCAGAGGTTGATCGCCCAAGAATTTGCGAACAGCAAAGTCAGGATGGGTGCGCGGATCTTCCAATACAGGCCTGCACGAACCCAGGCCCATTCCCAAGCCGTATTTCGCCGCTGCGGTAGCCAATCGTTCGTTGATGTATTTAGCTCGGGCTTCCCCACCGGTCATGCTGCTGATCCACCAGGGAATGAGCAAGCGTCTACCGGCCATTTCTAAAGGCTCCCAAGGATGTTCTCCCGTGGGATGCGGCACCGCCATCGGCTCGTAATAAAAGCGGGGATCGGCTTGCAAAGTTTGCGCCGAGAAAGCCAATTCGATGTGATCAGCCTTGCGGGAACTAAGTTGGGTATCGTTCACGTGCAAAGCAAAGGTAACACTTCAAAGCTTGGGATTGTTTCGATGTCGGGATTCATCGCGCTGGGTCTTCTTGGCCATGTTGCGTTCAAAAGCTTCTGTTAAATCCACTCCCGTTTGATTGGCTAAGCACACCAACACCCACAGCACATCAGCCATTTCATCGCCCAATTGAGCTGCGCTCTCCCCTTCTTTGAACGATTGGTCTCCGTATTGGCGAGCCATAAGGCGAGCCAACTCCCCCACTTCTTCGGTCAACACCGCCATGTTGGTCAACTCAGAGAAATAGCGAACCCCGTATGTCTGGATCCAATCATCGACTCGGGCTTGCACTTCTGCTATGCTTGGGCTCTCGCTCATAGGCCTTTGGGTTTGAATTGCAATTGCTCCTCTACCCAAGATTTGCCCCAATTTTCGATTTCTTCAGCGGTCCAAAGCGAGGGGAAAGAAACAATTTTCTGGAAGCGTGGGGGCAAGAATTTCTGCCAGTTGGTGCCTCCCGTGGCAGCCGCATCGCCTCCCTTGCTCTGCAAGTATCGCACGGCAGAGCGGTAATGAGACAAGCGCCAATTGACATTCAAATAGGTATCCAATCGGCGAAATTGCTGTTTCAATTCGTCTGTCAAGGCCCCTTTTCGCGCCAATTCTTCGCAGTGATCGTTCAAAGTTTGGCCCTGCCAATCGCTCATCCATTGCAGAAAACGCTGGCCATAGGCATCTTCAAATTGTTGCAAAGTCAAGGTCTTTTGACCGGTTGCCAAATCCATGGCCCCGTTGCGCCAGTAAATCCCCTCGTATTGTTCGGGCAAACTTTTGGCACTCAGGGCTTCGCGGCGCTCTAACGCCACCAGGTTGATGGCTTGAGTGCTGGCCATTTCAATCATGCGAAACTGGGCACTTTGGAATCCCGAAGCAGGCAACAAGGCCATTCGAAACTGCAAGAATTGCTCTTTTTCCATGCCCTCGATCATCACATCGAACGAGTGAATCAAATTCTGGAAATACCGAACAATGCGGTTGAGTTTATCGGCCCAACGCTCGGGCTGATCATGCCCCAATTCTTTCATTTGATGGAGTTCATGCAGGGCCAATTTGAAATACAATTCGGTGATTTGGTGATAACCAATGAAAATGGTTTCATCGGGAATATCGGTCTTGGGTTGCTGGAGGCTCAGCAAGGTATCCAAGGCGATGTAACGCCAGTAGGGTTCGTAGTTGGAGACCAAAAGGCCTTCCAAATAGTCGTCGATATTCTGGCCGCTGAGCTTGTACTTCTCAAACAACTGTTCGAGCAGTTTTTCGGTTTTTTCAGAGGGCATGCTAGGCTGAGGGATAGGTGAAGGGAGATTGAAAATGAGCGAAAGATCCATGTGCTTCATCTTTGGCTGACAACACCGGATTTTCGATACCCCAATTTACGTTCAAATCGGGATCGTTCCAAGGCAGTCCCTGTTCAAAATCAGGCGCGTAATAGCGATTGCACTTATACAAG
>Ga0222714_10000941_pt1 | contig 32914 bp, 15 predicted proteins | sample C33_3DmetaG_FD_165048 | JGI IMG/M metagenome (GOLD analysis project Ga0222714, IMG submission 165048) | Estuarine water microbial communities from San Francisco Bay, California, United States - C33_3D | ecosystem: Environmental > Aquatic > Marine > Unclassified | place: USA: California... | reverse complement strand
CGAGCTCGAACGCGCCGGCCGCGTGGCCGACTTCCTCGACTTCGGCATCATGATGTGCCTCGACGCGCTCACCCGCGAAGAGTCCTGCGGCGGCCACTTCCGCACCGAGCACCAGGACGCCGGCGAGGCCAAGCGCGACGACGCGCAGTACGCCCACGCCGCCGTCTGGCAGTGGACCGGCGACGGTCAGCTGCCCGTCCGCCACGTCGAACCCCTCGTCTACGAGGAGACCCAACTCTCCACCCGCTCTTACAAGTAACCACCATGGTCCAGGACAACGGAAAAGAAACCACCCTCGCGCTCAAGCTGCGCGTCTGGCGTCAGCGCCGCGGCCAGCCCGGCGCCTTCGAGGAGCATTCCCTCGCGGCGGTGCCGACCTCGGCCTCGTTCCTCGAGATGATGGACATGCTCAACGAGCAGCTCATCAAGCAGGGCAAGGACACCTTCGCCTTCGACCATGACTGCCGCGAAGGCATCTGCGGCATGTGCTCGATGACGATCAACGGCATGCCCCACGGCCCCCTCCCTGGCGTGACGACCTGCCAGCTGCACATGCGCAACTTCCGCGACGGCGAGACGATCACCGTCGAGCCGTGGCGCGCCCGCGCCTTCCCGGTCCTCAAGGACCTCGCCGTCGACCGCTCCGGCTTCGACAAGGTGATCCAGGCCGGCGGCTTCATCACCGTCCGCACCGGCTCCGCCCCCGAGGCCAACAACATCCCGGTGCCCAAGCCCGTGGCCGACGAGGCCATGGACGCCGCGGAATGCATCGGCTGCGGCGCCTGCGTCGCTTCCTGCAAGAACGGCTCCGCGATGCTCTTCGTCGGCGCCAAGATCAACCACCTCAACATCCTCCCCCAGGGCCAGGCCGAGCGCGACCGCCGCACCCTCGCCATGGTGAAGACGATGGACGAGGCCGGCTTCGGCAACTGCACCAACTACGGCGAGTGCCAGGCGCACTGCCCGAAGAGCATCACGCTCGACGTCATCGCCAAGCTCAACCGCGACTATCTCCGCGCCCGCGTGAAGGAGTTCTTCTCCTCCACCGGCAAGCCTTCCAAGGGCGGGGAGTGAGCGCGGCGCGATGCGCCGCGAGGGTCACGTGGGCAAGTTGACACGTTGACACGGGGAATTTCAGAGGGGCGCCATCCGGCGCCCTTCTTGTTTGGGTAGGGATGCGATGACATCGCCTCCGTCTGTCCATGGCAGGGTCAGCACGGCGTGCCGACCCTATCCGTCGCCTCTCGGGCCAACCGGCCAACGGATCAACCATTCAACCGACGTTGCATCGTTCTGGTCCTCGGGCCCTCTGAGCCTCAGGGCCTCTGGTTGGCTTATTCCGCCTCCACTACGCTCTGGTCGCCGACGCAGGTGAGGACGACGCGGTTGTTGCCGTTGGCGGCCTGCAGCGCGCGCACGAATTCGCCCGTGCGGGCGGGGTCCTTGAGCGTCACTTCGTAGGTGAGTTCGGTCATGAGCCCCGCCTGCACGGTCTCGACGGACTTGAGCGACTGGTGGGCGAGGTGCCGCGCGAAGACGCCGGCGAACGCCTGGTCGGCGTCGAGGTCGGTGCCGACGCGCACGCGCAGGAGGTGCGATCCCTTGAAGGACGAGAAGAGGTCGGCGCGCGCGAGCAGGAAGACGAAGGCGCAGACGAGCGGGACGGTCACGCCGGCCAGCACGTATTGGCGCGCGCCGACGGCCAGGCCGGTCGCCATGGCGAGGAAGATGAAGCCGATGTCGCGCGACTGGCCGACGTTGCGGCGGAAGCGGATGATCGAGAAGGCGGCGAACATGCCGAAGGCGGTCGCGAGGCTGCCCATGACGACGAGGATCACGAGGGTCACGACCGTGCCGAGGATCATCAGGGTGTGCACATAGTCCTGCGAGTAGCGCGTGCCGCGGTAGGTGCGCTTGTAGGTCCACGCGACCAGCGCGTTCAGCAGGAAGCTGAGCACGATGGCGAAGAGGATCTCGGTCGCCGCCGGCGGCGTGGCGGGCGGAGCGGAGACGAGCTGCGTCAGGAAATCGGACTCAGGCGCGGGCGTGGCGGCGAGGAGGGGCAGGGGCATGTCAGGGGTGTCGGACGGGGGTGGCGGCCAGCAGGTTGATACTGGAGGAATATTTGCTGAAGGGTCGAGGGTGGAGTCCGGCCGCGCCGAGGAAGGCGGCCAGCGCGTACGGGACGGCGGTCGCGCCTTTGACCTCCATGACCGACAGGTGGCGGGGCAGGACGTCGAGGTCGCAGGCGTCGTCTTCGACCGTCGGGTTCAGCCGGTCGAAGCGCGCCACGATACGCTGGTCGAAGGTCACGCGCAGCTGCTCGCCGCCGGCTTCGTCGCAGTAACGATAAGCGCTCCGGTCATAGCGGATCACGCAGGCCGGCGCATACCCGTCCTCGGCGACCAGCGAGCGGATCTCGGCGAGGATGCGTTCCACGGGGGACTCGGGGCTGGTGAGGGGTCTGCCGCCCACGAGGGCGAGGGCGTCGGCGAGCGGCAGCTTCACCCGGCGTTTGGCTCCTTCGCGGCCGTCGCGGTGCTTCACCTCGACGAACGTCGCCGAGGGGATGGTTCCGTCGCGCGTGCCGTAGAGGCGCACGCGCAGCTTCCGTCGCGAAAGCACCCCGCGCCAGGCCTCCCAGTGGCAGCGGCGGTCCGGGGTGTCGCAGTAGAGGCTCACCACCGGATAACGACCGTCGGCGCTCCCGACGGTGTCGGGCCGGAACCGGGCGGCGAAGCGCGCGAGGAGTTCCGCGCGCCGCGCGTCGTCGACCAGGAACTTGTGCTCGAAGCGCGCGGCGATCTCCATGTCAGGGGAGCCTCGTGAGCGTGAGCGAGCTGCGGTCGAACCAGGCCTCGCCGGCGGCGCCGCGGAGTTCGAGGACGATCACGGGATCGTTCTCGGCCACCGAGAATTCGAGCGAGACCGAACGCCAGCTGTTCGAGCCGGTCAGCGCGGGGGCGCCGCCCATCCCGGAGAGACGGGCGCGCACGCCGGCTTCGCGCTCATCCTTGCCGGCGACGACGCCGGCGGTCTTGACCAGGCCGGTGAGGCGGTAGCGTCCCGGGCCCGTGCCGAGTTCGAGGCGGAAGTCGCCGCCTTTCTCGGTGCCGACCTTCAGGTGGAGGCAGGACCGGCCTTCGTGGTCGCGCTCCTCGGCGTCGCCCTTGTCAGTGGAGCGGTTCCAGGCGTATTTGGCGAGGTTCGCATTGCCGCCGGGCGAACGCAGCTGGACCGCGTCGTCGAGCTGCGCGCGCACGGCGTCGAGCCGCCGCTTCACCTGGGCGGCGGCCTGCCTGCCGCGTTCGTCGAAGCGGGCGGCCTCCTCGGCGTCGAGCGTCCGCAGCCTGGCCTTGGCGTTGGCGGCCAGCTCGAGGATGCGACGCGGCCAGTCGACGTTGCGGAAGGTCTTCTCGTAGGTGGAGAAGAACTGCGCGCGGTAGCGTTCGCGCTGGGCGTGCTCATGGAAGAGTCCGAACTGGTCGGCGTTGGGGCGGCGGAAGACATACCAGCGTTCGTCGCCGAAGACCTGGTCCATGCCGTGCAGGATGAAGTGGAACTTCCCTCCGAGCGGGTCCTCGTAGAGGCGGTAGTTGTTCGTGTTGAACGAATAGCCGTCCCAGTGGGTGAAGATCTGTTCGACCGCGAGGTGGCGGTAGTAGGCGTCGACGTCGAGGATCCGCTCGACGCGGCCGCGGCGCATGGTCGGGTTGCCATCCTTGGCCGCGCCGACGAGTTCGGTCAGGCGCTTCTTCTCGTCCGGGTCGCCTTGGTCGACTTCCAGGTCGAGGCTCACGGGCCGGCAGAAGCCGCCGTCGTAGAGATGCCCTTTGGTGTCCTTGAAGAAGTAGCCGAGGAACTCGGTGTTGAAGCCTTCCTTGAGGACGTAGGTGCCGAGTTTCTTGCCGTTGAGCACCACGTAGGCGTGCGTGCAGCGCGAGGCCGGCACGCCGGCTCGGCGGGCCATCTCGCCGGCGATCATCTCGAGCAGCATGGTGCCGTCCTGCGCGCAGTTGTTCAGCTGGAACTTGCTGAGGCCGCGGAACTCCTGGCCTTTCTTGGACTTGGCGGTGCGCAGCGAGAAGCCGGGCCGGTCGTCGGTGATCTGGCGGAAGCTGCCGGCCGAGCCCTTGAGCTTCACCGAGCACTTTTCGAGCGTCACGCCGCCGGCTTCCTTGATCGTCAGCGTGACGAAGTCGCGCGGATTCTGCGCGAGCTTGGTGATGTTCTCGGGCGAGATCGTCAGCTCGAGCCGCGGCACCATCCCGGCGAAGAGCGCGTCCGGCGACATGTTCGCGGCGGGCGGGGTCTGCGCCTGCGCGGCGGCGACGCCGAGGAGAAGGAAGGGGAAGGGACGGAGGCGTTCCACGGTCGGCGGGTCAGTCGCAGGATGCCGTCCTCGCCGCCGGCAGGCAACTGGATTGGCTTAGGGTAAATATGAGAGTATCGGGTTTGGAGCATCGAGTTTGGGGGAGTGAATGCCTTGAGGTAGGGGCAGCACCGCGTGCTGCCCTAGCGGCATCGGGGAGGGTTGAGCGGCCGCTCAACCGGCAGGGCGGCGATTGCCATCGCCGCCGTTCGAGACCGCGGGCGGAGACTCTTCGGCACTTAGCCGGTTGCGATGACTTCGTCTGGGCGCAGGCGAACGGACGTGATGGTAATCACGTCCCTGCCTCAACTCGCGGGTGGCAGGTGGCGGGCCATCACCACCCCCTATACTCGATGCTCCAAACTCTATACTCTAACTTCAGCCCTACCCGAAAAGCAGTCCGACGCTCTCGCTTAACCCGCCCGGGCGGGAGCGGCGCAGCCAGACGCTTTCATATTCATTTTTAAGTCGGGCCTGCTCTTCGGCGGATACGGGCTGTCCGGAGGCGCGGCGCAGGCCGGCGCCGGCGAGGCGGGCGCCGAGGGAGAGCTCGGCGCGGACGGTCGCGTCGGCGATCTTCGCGATCAAGGCTTCGGCGTCGGCCAGATGGGCCTGCGAGGCGGCGATCTCCGCCGGCGTGACGCCTTCGGTGAACTTCGCGAGCGCCTCCGGCTTGGCGGTGAGGAAATCCCAGGTAAGGCTTTTGTTGCGGTTCGCCTTGGCGATCCGGCCGTCGAGCGTGCCGAGCTGCCGTAGGGCCTGGGCGACGGCCTGTCCGTCGGCGTCGCTCAGGCCGCCGAGGATGGCGCAGCCCGCGGCGAAGTCGGTCCGGGCGTTCGCGGCGAAGCCCCAGGCCTGCGCGAGTCCCGCGGCCATCGGCAGCCATGCGGTCGGCCACGGCTGGTGGTGGCCGTTGTCGCCCCACGTGGTGAGGAGGATGCCGCGCGCTTCGTGGCGCACGGCGGCGCCGACGGCTTCGGACTGGTTCGTCAGCGCGTTGTCGAGGCGGCCGGTGAAGCTCTGCCAGGCGCTGGTGCCCGGCGCGACGAGATAGGCGCGGCCGAGTTCGCGGAGCCGCCCGCATTGTTCCTTGAACGGGTGGCCGGCGTCGTAACCCCACACGACCGGCACGGCGTCGGCCGGGGCGTCCTGCGCGAGCGCGAGGTCTTCGAGGAGGATGTCGCCCCAGAACTGCACGGTGCGGCCGCGGTCGCGTCCGAGCGCGCAGAGCGGCTTGAGGTGGTCGAGGTAGACGCGGTGCTTCCCGCGTTCGGCCACGGCCCGCTTGCTGAAGCCTTGGCCGAGCTCCCACGGTTCGTCGCCGCCGATGTTCACCTGGCGGCTGCGGAAGTTCGGCAGGTAGTCGTCGAGGAGGCCCGCCACGAAGTCGAGCGAGCCTTGGTCGGGGCGCAGCGTGCCGGGGAATTCCTTGAACTGTCCGGTCAGCGGATGGATCCAGCCTTCGGGGCATTCGGCCATCGCGCGGTAGCGCGGATGACGGAGCCAGCGCTCCATGTGCCCGAAGGTGTTCAGGTTCGGCACCAGCTCGATGCCGACCTGCGCGCACGCGTCGTCGAGTTCCCGGATCTCGTCCGGCGTCAGCGGGGAGGCGTCCTGCCACGCGTCCTCGTGCCCGCGGAAGGCGAAGGTGTGCTCGACGTAGAGCTGGAGCTGGTTGACGCGCAGCCGGCCCAGGGCGCGCACGAGCGCGAGGAGTTCGGCCTGCGTCGGCACGCGCGTGCGGGAGACGTCGAGCATGAAGCCGCGGACGGGCAGGTCCGGCGAGTCGGTGATCTCGAGGTGCGGCAGCTCGTCGGGGTATTGCGCGGCGATCTGCCGGAGGGTCTGCGCGCCGTACAGGACGCCATGCGCGTCGCCCGCGCTGAGGCGGACGCCGCTCGCGAGGATCTCGATGTGGTAGCCCTCGGGGCCGCGTTCCGGCTTGCGGACGATCCGGCAGGCCCCTTCGGCCGGCCGGGCGAGCGCCGCGCGGGCCTCGTCCATCGTCGCGGGGAGGTTCCGGAGGAAGAGCGCCGTCGGATGGGGCGGGGCGGGGACCTTGAGCCAGCCTCCGCGGAGGGTCAGTTCCCTCGGACGGGGGAAGAACTTGAGCACCGGAAGGGCCATGGCAGGAGGGTTAGCCCCGGGGGGCCGACGGGCAAGTCGCTAAGATGAGCCCGGCCGTCGCTTCCCGCTTGGAAGAATCCGCCGACCGCCTACATCTTATGCCCTTACCCCGCACACCCATGGTACGCTCCTCCCTTGGACTCTTCCTCTTCGCCGCGGCCGCCCAGGCCGTGCCGGAAGGGTTCGTCATCCGCGAGTTCCTCGGCAACGCCCAGGAGCCTGAGATCTACCCGACCGCCGTGGCGGCCGCCGCCAACGGCGACCTTTACGTCTCCTCGGACAAGAACGGCTCCCTCGGTCACACCCCTGGCATGGGTCGCATCCTCATCGCCCGCGACACCAAGGGCGCCGGCGTCGCCGACCAGGTCATCGAGTATACCAAGGTCGAGAGCCCGCGCGGCGGCCACTTCGTCGGGGGCGTCTTCTACCTCGTCCACCCGCCCTTCCTTTCCAAGTTCCAGGACAAGGACGGCGACGGCAAGGCCGACTACGCCACCGAGCGCACGCTGCTCGTCGACGGCCTCGGCGGCGGCATCGAGCACCCCCGCGGCGCCGACCATACCACCAACGGCTGCCGCATGGGCATCGACGGCTGGCTTTACATCGCCGTCGGCGACTTCGGCGCCGGCCTCCTGCGCGACAACGACGGCGCCATCGGCCTCGGCGACAAGAAGCGCGTGACCCTCTACGGCGGCGGCGTCATGCGCGTGCGCCCCGACGGCACGGAGCTCGAGGTCTACACCGAGATGACCCGCAACATCTGCGACATCGCGATCTCCCCGACCCTCGACCTCTTCTCGCGCGACAACACCAACGACGGCAAGGGCTGGAACACGCGCTTCCATCACTTCACCTCGCTGGCCAACCCCGGCTATCCGCGTCTTTACAAGAACTTCGCCGACGAGATCGCGCACCCCCTCGCCGACTACGGCGGCGGTTCCGGCACCGGCGGCCTCTACCTGAGCGAGCCCGGTTTCCCCGGCGACTTCGGCGAGTCCCTCTTCACCTGCGACTGGACGACCGGCACGTTGCACCGCCACCCGATCACCCGCTTCGAGTCCACCTTCGTGGCCAAGCAGGAGACCTTCGAGAAGGTCGCCCGCGCCACCGACTTCGACGTCGACGGCAACTCCCGCCTCTTCCTTTCCGACTGGCGCGGCGGCGGTTTCAACTACCTCGGCAACGGCAAGCCTAAGACCAAGAAGGTCAAGAAGGACGGCAAGGAAGTCGAGGAGCCGATCTACTACCCGAACGGCACCGTCCAGCTCATCACCGCCAAGGACGTGAAGCCCAACGTCTACGTCGACGTCACCAAGCTCTCCGACGCCGACCTCGTGAAGCAGCTCTCCTCGAAGTCCGCCGTCCAGCGCCTCGAGACCCAGCGTCAGATCATCGACCGCGCCAAGCCCGAGCTGGGCGAGCCCGTCCTCGCGATCGCGAAGTCCGGCTCCGAGCACCTCTACTCCCGCGTCGCCGCGATCTTCACCTACAAGCAGCTCCTCGGCGCCAAGGCCAACGCCGCGCTCGCCGCCCTCGCCCGGGACGCCGCCGTCCGCGAGTTCGCCCTGCGCGCGCTCACCGACCGCACCACGCAGCTCGAGGGCGTGCCCGTGCGGCTCTTCGTCGACTCGCTCAACGACGCCGACCCGCGCGTCCGCCTCCAGGCCGTCATCGGCCTGCAGCGCCTCGGCGCGAAGGACGCCGCCCCGGCCATGCTGGCCGCCGCCGCCAAGTGGCCGGCCGACGAGTCGAAGCTCGGCGAAGGCGAGCACTACCGCCTCCCGCACACCGTCATCGCGGCGCTCCAGCGCCTCGGCAACGCCAAGGCCTGCCTCGCCGCGCTCGCCGACCCCGCCCAGCGCTTCGTGGCCTTCCGCGCGCTGCAGGGCATCCATTCCGACGAAGCCGTCGACGGCCTCCTCGCGCTCAGCCTGAGCGGCGACGAATCCGTCCGTTTCGGCGCCGTCTCGGCGCTCGCCCGCCTCTACCACGTCGAGAAGCCGTGGAACTACAAGGACTGGTGGAGCACCCGCCCCGACGACCGTGGTCCGTATTTCGAACCTGCCGCCTGGTCCGCCACCCCGCGCATCCACAAGGGCATCGAAGCCGCCTACGCCAAGCTGCCGGGCAACCTGCGCATGGCCTCGTTGGAGATCCTCTCCAAGAACCGCATCGCCATCACCGACCTGAAGCTCGAAGGCCTCGACCCGCTCCGCCTCGCGATGGCCACGCAGACCCTGCGTCCGGCCGACCAGGCCCTCCTCGTCGACGCCGCCCTCCAGGCTGCGCGCAAGTGGGATGAGCGCATCGACTGCTACAAGGCCCTTCTCCGGGTCGAAGGCGACGCCGGCCTCGAAGCCCGCGTGAAGGTCCTCGCCGGCTGGTCCAAGGACGCCAAGGCCCCGGCCTCCGCCACGCAGGCGATCAACGACTTCATCTACGAAGCCGAACGCGGCAACCAGGTGAACAAGCTCCGTTCGATGGCCAACAAGGCCGAAGACGCCGCCTCCACGATCCTCTGGAAGGCCCTGCTCAACGTGCTCAGCAGCCCGCTCACCAAGGAGCAGCACAAGAAGGCCGTCCGCGGTCACGTGGACAAGAATCCGCGCGACATCGGATTCTTCCACGCCATCACCGACCTCGGCCTGACCGGCTTCGACAAGCAGCTGCAGGAGGGCATGAAGGGCGACAACGTCATCCAGATCAAGGCCGCCCAGGCCGCGCTCGCCGCGGGCAAGCTCGCCGCCGCCAGCAAGGGCAAGAAGATCGCCCAGCTCGACGCCAAGGTCGTCGCGGCCGCCGCCCTCAAGGGCCGCGGCAACGTGAAGGCCGGCCAGCGCCTGTTCACGCAGCAGGGTTGCGTGGCCTGTCACGCCGTCGACCTCGCCGCCGAGCAGAAGGGTCCGTATCTCGGCGCCGCGGGCGCGAAGTTCCCGCGCGAGTACCTGATCGATTCGATCCTCGAGCCGAACAAGGTCGTCGCCCAGGGCTTCCAGACGGTGGTCTTCCAGATGAAGGACGATTCCGAGCAGATGGGCTTCGTTACCGGCGAGGCCGACGGCGTCGTCACGCTGCGCAACATCGCCGGCCAGGTCTTCAAGATCAAGCGCGCCGACGTCCGTAACGAGCGTCACCTGCCTCAGTCGATGATGCCGGCCGGCCTCGCCGCCGGCCTCACCGTCGAGGAGTTCACCTCCCTCATCGAGTACATGGTCACCCTCAAGTCGATCGGGGGCTGACGCGGCGAAGCCGCGAGGGTCGCTGCTCAGAGTATGGAGTATCGGGTAAATGAAGAGGGCGCCAGCGGGCGCCCTTTTTGTTTCTTTTGTCTTGAGGCAGGGGCAGCACCGCGTGCTGCCCTAGCTGTCTTGAGGTAGGGTTGAGCGCCCTCGCTCAACCGCGGCTGACCGGGGCGGTCAGCCCTACCTTGATACAATCTCAGAGGGAAACCGGAGACCGGATGGGATGCTGCGGTCGTGTAATCATTCTCAGGTCCCAGGTCTCGGCCGTCGGGTATCAGGTTCAGGCGTTCAGGTTCGGGTACAGGTTCCGGGCCTGATTCCCGCGCCCGCGCCCGCACCCGTACCCGTACCCGCGCCCGTACCTGAACCCGTAGCCGAGACCTGAGACCCGAAGTTATGCCCCCGGCTAATCATCCGGTTTCCGGTCTCCCTCATGCGTGTTGCCTAACCGCTAACCGCCAACCGCTTCCACCTTCAGAGGGCGCTGAAAGCGCCCTCTATGACGCATCTTCCTATCCGGATACTTGGATGCTCGCTTGCCTTCCTGCCGGCCCCTCGTTTGTTTCCGAAGTCCCATGGCAAGCCACGCTTCCTATACCTTCTCCTCCGAATCCGTCGGGGAGGGACACCCCGACAAGGTCGCCGACAGCATCTCTGACTCGGTCCTCGACGCCTGCTTCGCGCAGGATCGCTTCTCCCGCGTCGCCTGCGAGACCTTGGTCAAGAGCGACCACGTCGTCATCGCCGGCGAACTCACCACCAAGGCCAAGGTCAACTTCGAGGAAGTCGTCCGCGCCGCGATCCGCGAGATCGGCTACGTGAACGACGACGACGTGTTCCACGCCGACAAGGTCTTCATCACCAACCTGCTCACCAAGCAGTCCCCCGACATCGCCCAGGGCGTCGACGAGCGCAAGGCCGAGGGCAAGAAGCACGCCAAGATGGGCGCCGGCGACCAGGGCATCATGTTCGGTTACGCCTCCACCGAGACGACGGAGCTCATGCCCGCCCCGGTGATGCTCGCCCACCGCCTCAACCGCGAGCTGGCCCGCCTGCGCAAGTCCGGCGCCAAGGGCACCGAATGGCTCCGCCCCGACTGCAAGTCCCAGGTCGCCGTCCGCTACGTCGACGGCCGGCCGGTCGCCGTCGAGAACGTGGTCATCTCCACCCAGCACACCGACGACGTCTCCCATCGCCAGATCGAGAAGTTCTGCATCGAGCAGGTCATCCGCAAGGTCCTCCCGAAGGAACTCGTCGGCAAGGGCACCGAATACCTGATCAACCCTACCGGCCGTTTCGTGGTCGGCGGACCTCAGGGCGACTGCGGCCTCACCGGCCGTAAGATCATCGTCGACTCGTACGGAGGCATGGGCCGCCACGGCGGCGGCGCGTTCTCCGGCAAGGACCCGACCAAGGTCGACCGATCCGCGGCTTACATGGCCCGCTGGGTCGCCAAGCACATCGTCGCGTCCGGCGCCGCCGAACGTTGCGAGCTGCAGGTCGCCTACGCCATCGGCCACCCCGAGCCGACCAGCATCCATCTCGATACCTTCGGCACCGGCGAGGTCCCCGATGCCCAGATCCTCGCGGCCGTGAAGAAGACCTTCCTCTTCAATCCCGCCGAGATCATCCGTCAGCTCGACCTCCGTCGCCCGATCTACCGCGCGTCCACCCACTACGGCCACTTCGGCAAGAAGGGCCTGCCCTGGGAGGTCACCTCCAAGATGCCGGCCTTCCTCAAGGCTCTGAACCAGTAACCTGATCGTTTTTCCAACCGCTAACCGCTTACCGCTCACACCTTCCTCTTATGGCCACCGCCCTATCTGCTAAAAAATTCACCGACTTCAAGGTCGCGGACCTCGGCCTCGCCGAATGGGGCCGTAAGGAGCTCCAGGTCGCCGAGCACGAGATGCCCGGCCTCATGGCCCTGCGCAAGAAATACGGCAAGAAGAAGCCCCTCAAGGGCGTCCGCATCGCCGGTTCGCTGCACATGACCATCCAGACGGCGGTCCTCATCGAGACGCTCGCCGAACTCGGCGCCGACGTCCGCTGGGCCTCGTGCAATATCTTCTCCACGCAGGACCACGCCGCCGCGGCGATCGCCAAGGCCGGCATCCCGGTCTTCGCCTGGAAGGGCGAGACCCTCGTCGAATACTGGGAGTGCACCATGAAGGCGCTCACCTGGCCCAACGGCGACGGTCCTGAGCTGATCGTCGACGACGGCGGCGACGCCACGCTCCTCATCCACAAGGGCTACGAGCTTGAGAACGGCTCGAAGTGGGCCTGGTCTCCTTCGGAATCCGAAGAAGAGCAGATCATCAAGAACCTGCTCAAGAAGGTCGCCAAGGAGAAGCCCGGCCACTGGCATAAGGTCGTCAAGAGCTGGAAGGGCGTCTCGGAAGAGACCACCACCGGCGTCAAGCGCCTCTACCGCATGCTCGAGGACGGCTCGCTGCTCGTCCCGACCGTCAACGTCAACGACACCGCCACCAAGTCGAAGTTCGACAACCTCTACGGCTGCCGCGAATCGCTCGTCGACGGCATCAAGCGCGCCACCGACGTCATGGTCGCCGGCAAGGTCGCCCTCGTCATCGGCTACGGCGATGTCGGCAAGGGCTCGGCCCAGTCGCTCCGCGGACTCGGCGCCACCGTCCAGATCGCCGAGATCGACCCGATCTGCGCGCTCCAGGCCGCGATGGAAGGCTACCGCGTCGTCACCGTCGAGGATACCCTCGGCACCACCGACATCTACGTCACCGCCACCGGTAACAAGGACATCATCACCCTCGAGCATCTCACCAAGATGAAGGACCAGGCGATCGTCTGTAACATCGGCCACTTCGATAACGAGATCCAGGTCACCCGCCTCAACGCGCACAAGGGCGTGAAGAAGGACACCATCAAGCCGCAGGTCGACCGTTACACGTTCAAGGACGGCCGCCAGCTCTACATGCTCGCCGAAGGCCGTCTCGTGAACCTCGGTTGCGCCACCGGTCACCCTTCCTACGTGATGTCGACCTCGTTCGCCAACCAGGTCCTCGCCCAGCTCCACCTCTGGGAGACCCGCGCCACCGCCAAGCCCGGCGTGGTCGTCCTGCCGAAGCACCTCGACGAAGAAGTCGCCCGCCTGCACCTCGGTAAGCTCGGCGCCAAGCTGACGATCCTCTCCAAGGATCAGGCGGCCTACATCGGCGTGGCCCAATGCGGCCCGTTCAAGCCGGATAACTATCGTTACTGAGCGCGAGCGGCGTAGCCGCTCGCGAGGGTCACGAGGCCAAGGGGGCACGTTGGCACGGAGGATTGATCAGGGCGCCTGCGGGCGCCCTTTTTGTTTTCCATTCCCAACCGCTAACCGCTTACCGCCAATACCTGTCATGGGTTGGCTCGGGGCCGCGTCACGACATGGTCATGTCGGGCAGGGCGGCGGGCGCCCACGCCGACCCCCTGGCTCTGCCGGCTTGCTCCGCCGCTCAGGTCATCCATGTTGGTGTCACCCCGCTTCCCCATGAGCCTTCACGAGACCCGGCAGAAACTCCGCGACGAACTGGAGGCGCCGGCGTCGTTACGCGCCTTCGGCACCGGTTGGATCAGCGGCGTCGCTGGTCTTGCGCTCGGCTTGGTCGGACTTGCCTTGGTGGTCTCGATGCGGGCGCCCGGCCAGTTCGCGATGCCGGAGCTGACGGCGTTGCATGCCAATCCTTGGTTCAAGCTGGGCGTCCTCGTCGTCCTGCTGCTGGGCTTCACCGCCTCCGTCCTGAGCCTTGCGCTGCGCCCGTCGAAGCTGCTGGGCACGCTCGGCGCCGCCGCCGCCTTGCTCGCGACCCTCTTGGGCGGAACGAACTCGACCTCGCTGACGCCCGATCCGACGCCGCTCTTCCTGGGTCTCGACTGGTTCGCGCTCAACGTCCTCTTCACCGGCATCATCTTCATTCCCCTGGAACGCCTCAGCCCCCTGCGGGCGGAGCAACCGCTCTTCCGCGACGAATGGCGCGAGGACATCTTCTACTATCTGGTCAGCAGCTTCATGGTGCAGGTGCTTGCCTTCGTCAGCTTCGCTCCGGCGAAGTGGGTGGCGGCGGCCGCTGCCTTGTCGTCGGTCCAGCAGTGGGTGGCCGGCCTGCCGTTCGTGGTGCAGCTGGTCGCGATCATGTTCCTGACCGACCTCGTCCAATACTGGGTGCACCGTGCCTTCCATCGCGTGCCCTGGCTTTGGAACTTCCATGCCGTGCATCATTCCGCGCAGAGCATGGACTGGATGGCGGGCGCCCGCATGCACTTCCTGGAGATCCTGATCCTGCGCTCGCTGACCGTGATCCCGATGTTCGCCCTCGGGTTCTCGCCGACGGCGGTGAACGCCTACATCCTCCTTGTTTACCTATACTCGACCTTCATCCATGCGAACCTCAGCTGGCGTCTCCCGGTGATCGACCAGCTGCTGGTGACGCCGCGTTTCCACCATTGGCACCACGGCATCGAAAAAGAGGCCATCGACGTGAACTTCGCCATCCACTTCCCGCTCTTCGACCGTCTCTTTGGCACTTACCACCTCCCCAAGGAGCAGTGGCCGTCAGGCTACGGCATCGAAGGCCATCCGGTGCCCAAAGGCTACTGGGCTCAGTTGCTCTACCCGTTCCGTCGGAAGTAAGCGCGCCGCGAGGGTCACGAGGCCAAGGGGGCACGTTGGCACGGAGGATTGATCAGGGCGCCTGCGGGCGCCCTTTTTGTTTTCCATTCCCAACCGCTAACCGCTTACCGCCAATACCTGTCATGGGTAGGGTTGAGCGCCCTCGCTCAACCGCGGCTGACCGGGGCGGTCAGCCCTACCTTGATGCCCCCCAGCCAATCATCCGGTCTCCGGTTTCCCTTTGAATCTTTTGTGCTCTGGCCAACTGGCCCACTGGTCAACCGGTCAGCTAACGGGACACCCCCGATGCTCCATGCTTTCGCTGCCACCTACTTGCCCTCCAACAGCCACCGCATCGCGGCCAGTTCGCCTTCGGCTTTCATCTTCGCGAGGTATTGGGACTGCTTGGTTTCATCGGCCGAGGCGAACGCCGGGGTGAAGCGGCTGGTGAGGTCTTTGATCTCGAGCAGTTTCGCGTCGAGCGTCGCGATCCGCTCGCCGGCGGTCTGTCCGCCCGGGCCGGCCTGCGTAGCCGGGTCGAGCGCGTTCAGGAATTTCCGCTCGATCGCGATGCCCGACAATTGGTCGATGAGGTAGGACCCTTGGTCCTGGATACGCTGGCCGAGCGAGAGGCCGATGACGACCGTGGGCTCGGCGGCGTCGAAGTCCGCGATGCGGACGAATTCGTCCTGCAGCGCCTTCAGGCTGTCGGAGACGCCCACCACCGGTCGGATGTGTTCGACCGTGAAGGAGAACATCGCCGAGACCATGGCGGCCTGCGGGTCGTAGCCGGCGGCGACGTAGGCCTGCGCGGAGGCGTCGATGACCTGCTGGCTGTAATCGGCGTAAGTCGGATTATCGAGGCTCTTGAGCAGGGCCGCGCCCGCCGCTCCGGCGTCGCCGGACGCGAAGGCCTGATGGGCCGCGAGATAGTCGCCGAGCGAATTGTCCGGCGCCGCCGCGCGGAAGGCCGCGATCGCGGCCGTGCGTTCCTCCGGGGTCTCGCCGCGCACCGCCAGCTCGAGCTGGGGCAGGGGATCCTTCGGGTCGAGGATCGCCGCTTCGCGCGCATATTTCAGGTCCTTGAGGATGCGCGCCGCGGCGAGCAGGTTGCGCGGGCTGCGGCCTTCGCTTTGCAGGAAGGCGTCGACCTCCGCTTGGCTGAGCTGCGGCACCTTGCCCTCGAGGATGTCCTTGATCGTGACCCCCTTCCGCTTGGCCGGAGTCTCCAGTTGCGGGATGATGTCGGCCGCGCTGCGCGGCTTGATCGCCGGCGTCGCCGCGACGGCCGGCGTCGGCCGGCGGAGCAGCTCCCATTTCTTCCCGCGCACGACCCACACGCCTACGGCGGCCAGGCCGAGGGCGGCGACGATCTGCGCGGTGCGACGGAGGGACATCGGAGGACGATGAGAGTATGGAGTATCGAGTTTGGAGTATAGGCGAAAGAGACGGTAGGGTTTCCGTCTCGACCGGCAGGCTTCTCTTATTCTGAGGTAGGGCTGACCGGCCCGGTCAGCCGTGTCTCGAGGTAGGGACGCGATGACATCGCGTCCGCCCTAGGTCCGAACGGATGCGATGTCATCGCATTCCTACCCGAACAAAAAGGGCGCCCGCAGGCGCCCTCTTCACTTAACCGATACTCTATGCTCGATACTCCATGCTCTGAGCAGCGGCTTCGCGCCGCGCTCAGATCTTCTCCAGCGACCAGGGCTTGCGGAGCTCGCGCGAGAGCATCGCGGTCGCGCCGGCATCGTCGATGAACTTGCCCGCGGCGCCGTCGAAGCGGAGCTTGCGGCCGGTGAACACCGCGGCGTTGCCGAGGTGGCCGATGGTGGTCGTGTGGTGGGCGGCCATGACGTGCGAGATCGGCCGGCGACGGGACTGCACGCAGTCGACGAATTCCTGGAAGTGGTCGGTCGTGCCGGGGCAGCGCCAGGCGTCCGGGCCGAGGTCCTTCTCCCACAGGCCGGGGATGGAGCACTCCTGCTTGCCGCGGGTGACGAAGAGCTCGCCCTTCTCGCCGTGGAAGCGCATGCCCATGAACGAGCTGCTGACCGACATCTGGAAGCCGTCGGCGTAGCCCACGGTGTAATCATATTCCGCATGGGTGTCCCACGGACCTTCGCGGAGCTTGCCCGTGCCTTCGACGGACACCGGGAACTCGGCGTCCTTGCCCATCGCCCACGCGGCGATGTCCGGATGGTGGCAGACCCAGTCGAGCAGCATGCCGCCGCCGAAGTTCATGTTCCAGCGCCAGTGGAAGTGGAAGACGCGCGGGTCGTAGGCGAAGTCGGCCGACGGACCGACCCACATGTCGTAATCGACCTCGGCCGGGGCCTTCTCGCCCGGCTGCGGGGCGGGGGGCATGACCTGCTTGTTCGGACCGGTGCCGACCTCGACCTTGAGGATCTTGCCGAGCATGCCGTTGCGCACGAGTTCGACGCCACGGCGGAAGTTGGGGGTGGAGCGCTGCCACATGCCGGTCTGCCAGACGCGGCCGTTCTCCTTCACCGCGTCGGCGATGGCCTTGCCTTCGGCCCAGGTCTTCGCGAGCGGCTTCTCGCCGTAGACGTCGATGCCGGCGCGGAGGAGCGCGCAGCTGATCACGCCGTGCCAATGGTCCGGCAGGCCGTGCACCGCCGCGTCCGGCTTCTCCTTCGCGAGCATCTCGCGGAAATCGACGTATTGGTTCGGGGCCGAGAAGCCTTTCTTCACGATGCCTTCGGAGGCCGTCTTCAGCACCCGACGGTCGACGTCGCAGATGGCGATGACCTGGACGCCTTTCTTGGACATCAGCTGACGCATGTCGCCGCCGCCCTGGGCCTTGATCCCGATGCCGACCAGCTGGAGGCGGTTGCTGGGGGCGACCGTGCCGTCCTTGCCGAGCGCCGAAGCCGGGATGATGGACGGGAAGGAGAGGGCCGCGCCGGCGAGCGCGGTGTTCTTCAGGAACGAGCGACGATTGAGGGAAGACATAAGGATAGGGGTAGGGGTAGGGGTAGGACAGGTGTAGCGTGGGATGCGTTCCATGGGAAGGAGGGAAAAGGCCGATAAAAGAGAGGACTGAATGGAGGACTGCGTTGAGGGCTGCATGGAGGGCTGAATCGATGGCGGAATGAAGCCCCCAGCCAATTACCCGGTTTCCGGTCTCCCTTTGAGATGCTTGAGCTCTGGCCAACTGGCCCACGGGCCAACCGGTCAACTAACGGTGTGTTCCCCGTGTCCCCTTGCCCCCGTGCCTACTTGCCCCCTAATTAACGCCATGCGCCTCCTCTCCTTCCTCCTCGCCTCCACGCTCGCTTTCGCCGCGGAACGTCCCGCCGTCGACCACGCCGCCTACACGGCCGCGCTGAAGGATTTCCGGAAGGGCGTCGCGAAGTCGACCGACGCCTTGAAGAAGGCCGATGCGCCGCTCGCCGTCCGCCTCGCCGCGGTGGACGACGTCCGCGAGCGCCTGGTCGATGAACCGAACTCTCCGCTCACCGGCGAAGTCGCCGGTCTGCTCGGCTCCTCGGACGTCGAGATCGCCAAACTCCTGCTCGCCGCTCTGGCCGAAGCCAAGGCTGCCGGCGCCACGACGCAGGTCGCCGCCCTCGCCGCCAAGGCGGATTCGCCCCTGCGCGTGCCCGCCGCGCTCGCGCTCGCCGAGGTCGGCGGAGCGAAGGCCGTGCCCGTGCTCGCCGGGCTCGCGTCGGACGCCGCCCTGGCCGACAGCATCCAGGAAGCCCTGCTCAAGGTCGCCGGCCCCGGCGTGACCGACGCTTTCGTCGCCGGCATCACCGATGCGAAGTCCGCTCCCGCCGCGCGCGCCGCGCTCATCAAGGCCGCCGTCGCCCGTAATCTCCGCTCCGTCGCCGGCGCCCTGTGCGTCGCCATCAAGGAAGAGTCCATGCGTCTCGAATGTCAGAAGGCCTTGCTCAAGCTCGCCCAACCGAGCGACCTCGCCGCCCTGCGCGAAGCCGAGAAGGCCGTCACGAACGAGACCACCAAGGGCGCGCTCGGTCGCCTGATCAAGAAACTTGAAGGAGCTAAGTAAGGTAGGGCCAGGGCTTGGGCTAGGGCTCGTGAGTAAGTCCTTTGCATCGAGGTAGGGTCAGCACTGCGTGCTGACCTAGCTGTCTTCGTTCAAGGTGACGGGTGACGGCCATCGGGCCATCAGCCATTCGGGAGTCGGCTTTTCAGCCATCGGCCATCGGCTTCGGGGTTCGGCCAAACAACTAGGCCCTAGGTCAGCACGCAGTGCTGACCCTACCTAAATAAAAAGGACGGCTCGGAGAGCCGTCCCTACCTGCGCAGCGCGCACCCGTGTCCACGTTTCACCGTGCCCCCGTGCCCCCTTATTTGCGGAGCACCCACTTCACGCCGCCGTCGACGTGCTTGATGAAGTCGGGTTCGGAGAATGATTCCTTGGTGTGGCCGAGCGCGGTATAGAACATGCGTCCCTTGCCGACTTCCTTGCACCAGGTCATCGGGTGATGGTCGCCCATCTCCTTGCCCTTCTGCGGGGCGTAGGACTTCTCGTCGATCTCGAGCAGCACCACGTTGTCCTTGGCGAGGTTGCGGAAGGAGTACCACTCGTCCTTGCGCTTCCATTCGGCGCCGAGGTGCGCGTTGGCCGGGTGGTCCTTGACGATCGGACGCAGGATCGCGACCTGCTGGGCCGGGTGGCCGTTGAAGAGGCCGCCGACCATGTTGGCGAACCACGGCCAGTATTTGTCGGCCGCGCCGGCGTCGGACGCCGCGTGGACGCCGACGAAAGCTCCGCCGTTCTCCATCCAGGCCTGGAAAGCGGCGCGACGGGCGGCCGCGATCTTCTCATTGGCGGCCTTGGCCTCCTTGGAGGCATCCTTCGGGAGGACGTCGCCCATGATGTCGCCCGTCGTGCTCATGAAAGCCACCACGCGAACCTTCGCGAGGTTCTCGGCCGTGAACACGGACGCGTCTTCGGTGACTTCGACTTCGAGACCCTGGGCCTTGAACTGCTGCGCCAGCATGGCGTTGCCGAGCGGGATCGAATCCTTGTGACGGAAGCCGGCGGTCTTCGAGAAGACGAGGGCGCGGTTAGGTTCGGCGGCGAGGGCGGCTACCGAGGCGAGGAGGAAGGCGAGGAGGCGCATGGTTCGAGGGCCTGAGGATAAGAGGGCCCGAGGACCGGAGGCGAGCCCGAGGTAGGCTGACCGGCCCGGTCAGCCGTGCCTCGAGGTAGGGTCGGGACCGCGTCACGACCTAGCGCGTTCGCCGCACGGTGAACGCAGGGTAGGGGCACGATTCATCGTGCACTCCTCTTCGGAGGGCGCGGCGTAGCCACGCCCCTGCCTTCGGCCGCCATCCGGCGGCCGGTCAGCTAAGCCCTATTCAATTCAGTCCTCAACGCAGGCCTCCACTCAGTCCTCCAGGTTTCAGATTCAGCTCATTTTCCTTTCCCACCTTCATCACTCCGCCACTCTCACCCCATGTCCGAAATCCTCCTGACCCTCCGCGAAAGCAAGACCTCCCCGGTCGGCTCGCGCTTCCAGGCCATCTGCGCCCTGGGTGACATCTCCACCAAGACCGCCAAGACCGGGTCGACCTATTATGAGGCCGTCATCGCGGACGCCACGGATGACATCAAGATCCGCGTCTTCGGCGATTCCCCCGTCAAGCCCGTGCTCGTCACCCTCAAGGCCGGGGCGGTCGTCCGCGTGGGCGGGGTCGTCGGCGATTTCAACGGCCGGCCCGACCTCAAGGTCGATGCCCTCGCGCCCCTGACGGACGCCGAGCGTTCGGACCCGTCGATCATGGGCCGCCTCACGCCCGTCTCGCAGCACGACCCCGTGAAGATGAAGGCCGACCTCCTCGGCATCGTCAGCCGCATCCCGCACGCCGGCCTGCGCGCCACCGTCGAATCCGCCTTGGAAGAGCATGGCGAACGCTTCTACGAGGCCGTCGCCGCGCTCGGCATGCACCATGCCTATCGTCACGGCCTGCTTGAGCATACCCTGCGCATGGCCAAGTGCGCCGAGGCCCTCCTGCCGCTCTATCCGAAGGTCGACCCCTCGCTCTCCGTCGCCGGCATCGTGCTGCACGACATGGGCAAGGTGCAGGAGTATTCGCGCCTCGAGCCGGGCATGGCCAAGGCCGGTTTCACCCGCGCCGGCAACCTCCACGGGCACCTCGTCCTCGGCGCGTTCATCGTGCGCGCGCACGGCACCAAGGTCGGCCTCGAAGCCTCGCTGATGGAGCGTCTCGAGCACATCCTGCTCTCGCACCACACCATGCGCGAATACGGCGCGTGCGCCACGCCGTCGACGCCGGAGGCCGTCTTCGTGGCCCGCATCGACGACATGGACGCCAAGCTTTCCGCCGTCGAAGAAGAGCTGCGCAAAGCCCCGCCCGGAGCCGAATTCATGCCCCTGCGCGCGATCGACGGCCAGCTGCTGATCACCCCGCCCAAGACCGGAAACTGAACGCGTGCGCCTCGAAGAGCTGGATTTCGAACTCCCGCCCGAACGCATCGCCGCCACGCCCGCCGCGCGGCGCGACGCTTCGCGCCTCCTCGTCGTGCGCCGCGCCACGCGGACGGTCGAGCATCGTCGTTTCAGCGACCTGCCCGAGCTGCTTCCGCCGGGCGCCGTGCTCATCCGCAACAACGTCTCCGTCCTGAAGGCGCGCCTCTTCGGCGTGCGTCCCACCGGCGGGAAGGTCGAGTGCCTGCTGCTGCGTCCCACGCTGGATCCGTTGGAATGGTGGTGCATGCTGCGTCCCGGCAAGCGCGCCGGCGACGCGGCGGGCTTCCTCGTCGACGGCCGACGCGCCGTCGCCGTCGAGAACGCGCACGGCGAATATCGCGTGCGCTTCGAACTCCCGCCCGGCGAGACCGTGCAGGATCTGGCCGAACGCCTCGGCGAGCTCCCGCTACCGCCTTACATCGTCGAAGCCCGCAAGGAGCGCGGCCTTGCGCCCACCGACGACGCCGAGCGTTACCAGACCGTCTACGCCGACCCCAAGGCCACGCGGGCCGCGGCGGCGCCCACGGCCGGACTTCACTTCACGCCCGAGCTGCTCGAGACGCTGCGCGCGCGGGGACACGAGGCCTTCGACCTCGTCCTCGACGTCGGCCCGGGGACGTTCCAGCCCGTCACGGCCTCGGAGCTTTCGGCGCACGTGATGCACTCGGAGACATATCGGATCCCGGCGCGCACCATGCAGGCATTGCGGGAGCGTCGCCCGCGTCTCGCGATCGGCACCACCTCCGTGCGCGCGAGCGAGGACGCCCTGCGCAAGGTCCCGGGTTTCGCGCATGAAGGCGACTTCGTCTCCGAGGCCTCCCTCTTCATCCAACCGGGGGACCGCATCGGCTGCTGCGAACACCTCCTGACCAACTTCCATCTCCCCAAGTCGACCCTCCTCTGCCTGGTCGGGGCGTTCCTGACCCCCGGGGACCCCTCCGGGGTGGCCTGGCTCAAGGAGATCTACGCCGAGGCCATCCGGGAAGAATACCGCTTCTTCAGCTACGGGGATGCGATGCTCATCCTTTAACGAAGGAGGGCAATCAATTATAATATTATATGACCGGTTCGGTCTTATGCCGGCGTAACTTGCCGAACTGCCGTCGCCGGTTTTGTCCTGCGAGTCGGCGTCACGCCGGCGCCATCGGGCAATTTTAGGCTATTTAGATTTTAACCAAAATCTGACCAGATTTCCACAATTTTTGTTCACAACTGCCGAAATTGGGTCAATTTTAAGTATGTAGTTTCTTCTTAACTGCGCCCCATGACAGTCAATCTCCAAGGATCTCGCCGTCGCGAATCCCTCTCACGTGCCACTCTCATGGTGGCAGCGGCACTCCTTTGCTCTGCGTCAGAGCTTGATGGAGCTAATCTCTACTGGGACACGGACACTTCCGTCGCCGGAACCGGAGGATCGGGCGTGTGGTCCAATGAAACCGCTTCAAACTGGTCCACCGTGCCGACCGGCGATTCGGCGGCGAACGCGGGGGTCTTCACGTCAGCGGATGTGGCTTACTTCACCGGAAGCGCCGCCGTCGTCACGCTCGGCGAGCCGATCGTGATCGGTGGCTTGGACTTCGGCGTCACCGGCTATCAGCTTGCCGGAAGCACCCTGACCTTGGCGGGTGATTCGCCTTCCGTGCGGGTCGGCTACGGGATGATCGCAACCCTTGGTTCCCAGCTCAGCGGCACGAATGGGTTCACCCTCTCCGGAGGAGGCGCCCTTCGCCTGTCCAATGCGGCGAATGATCTGTCCGGCCTGATTCGTGTCTCGAACGGCCTGTTGGTCGTCGGGTCCGCCGCCGCCCTGGGCCAAGGTACGGAAGCCATCGTGGTCGCCGCCAATAACCTCGTGCCTCAGAACGGGTCGTTGCTCGGCCTGACCGGCGGGTCGCTTGTCCTGGACGGGAGCGCGGGCGGGTTCGTGGTCGCCCGGGACATCAATTTCGAAGGCCGTGGGCCGATCGGAGAGCGTGGTTCCGCCGTCGTCTCTTTCGGGAACAATACCTTATCCGGCGCGCTCGTCGCTGGTTTCAGCGAACTTTCGCCCGCGACCTTCCGCAACAGCCGCATCAATTCCGTCAACGGCACGCTCACGCTCTCCGGTTCGCTCGTTTCACAGGGCACCGCGGCGTCCACATTTGTGGCGTTGGGCGGCGTCAACGCCGCCGGGGTGAACAACTTCACCCTCACCGGCGCGCTGTCGGGCTCCGGCAGCATCGAGAAGTCCGGTGCCGGCCTGCTGGTGCTGGATCCGTCGTCCACCTCCGCCTTCACCGGCACCCTCCGCGTCAGCGGCTCAGCGACCGGCGGCCAGCAGAGCTCCGTCCTCGTCACGCGTGCCTCCGTGGGAGGAACGAGCCTCTTCGGCGCCAACACGGGAACGGGGAGCAGTTCGACCATCGACATGTACAGCGGCGTGCTGGAGCTGCGCAGCGACGTCGACCTTGACTTCAACGCCTTCGCGGGCGGAAAGAACGTCTACCTCAGAGGGAACTCGACCATCTACGCCGGCCCGGCCCTCGGAGGTTCGAGCATCGCGGGGCTCGTCACGCTCGGCACGTTCCGGGTCGAAGCCAATACGACGGGCACTTTCAACAGCCGTAATGGTTATGGCGTGACGCTCCAGGGATGGAGCCAGAATTCATCCGCCAACCCGAATACCATCAGCAATAACGTCGGCGGGACGCTGACCTTCGCCGCCGGAGTCTGGGGCAACAACGATGCGTCGGCCCGGACGCTGACCTTTAACGGCAACGGGAACACCGCCATCCTGGGCAGCATCACCGCCACGGCGGCGAACCACATCCTCACAAAGGCGGGAACCGGTTCCCTCAGCATCGTTGGAGTGGGCGGCAGCTATCTCGGCGCGACCAATATCCAGGCCGGCGCCATCATCGCGACCGACTTCCGGTCCCTCAACAACAACACGGCCGCGATCGTGCTGGGCAACGCGACCACCACCGCGGGCAACCTCATCATCGGCACCGCCACGTCGCCCACCGCCGGGGGTCTGACGACTTCCAAGACGATCACGCTCAACGCGACGAGCGCCAGCAACTCGATCTACGCGAGTCAGCCCGGATCCAACCCCGTCATCCTCAACGGGGCCATCACCAAGATCGCCGCGGCCACGACGGGCAACCTCATCCTGGGCGGCACGAACACCGCCGACAATATCGTCAATGCCGTCATCCCGGTCGAGCCCACCGCCAGCACCGGCGGCCTGCTCAAGCTCGGCTCAGGCACCTGGGTCCTCAACGCCGCGAACACCTACCTCGGGGCGACGACCATCCAGAACGGCGTCCTCAAGGTCCGAGCGACCGCGGCCGCATCGGACGCGATCAAGTCCAACGGGGCCATCACCTTCTCCACCGACAGCACCACGCAGACCAGCGGCGGCACGCTGGAGTTCCGTGGTTTCCTCAACGCCGCCACGACGGAGGACCTGGGCGCGCTGACCCCCACGGCGGGTTCGGCGACGGTGCGGCTGCTCGGCTACGGCTCCGGTTCCGCCAGCTTGACCTTCTCCTCCCTCGGCGCGACGACCGGGGCTTCCAGCGTCAACTTCGTCACCGCCGAGGCGGGCGGCGGCACCGTCACGCTGACCGGACAGGCGGCCACCACGGCCACCAACCTCCCGGGAACGGCCAATTTCCAAGGGCACCTCTATCTCAACGGCGCCGACTTCGCCGTCATCGGTGGATCCGGCCAGGTGGTCGCCCCTGTCTACGCCGACTCGGGCAGCTTCCGCAACGCCTCCGGCGCCCTCGTCGCCTCCGTCCACAACAAGCTCACCGAAAGCTTCACGAACGGCGCCGTGACCGTCTCCTCGCTGGTCACCAACGGCCAGACGCTCACCCTGGGCGGCAACCTCACCGTCTCCACGGGGGCGATCCTGCAGTCCGGCGGCACGGCCACCTTGCGCAGCGACTCCGGCACCGCCCGGGAGATCAAGGGGGCGGCCGCGGTCAACATGGCTTTCCGGGTCGACCTGCCGACCGACGTTCTCAACCTCGGCGAGGCCGGCGCTCCGGTCATCATCCCCTCCGCGACGACCGGCGGCATGGCCAAGAACGGCGCCGGCACGCTGGTCATCTTCGGCACCAACGCCCAGACCGGCCAGAGCGCGATCAACGAGGGCGTCGTCCGGCTTTCCGGCTCCGCGGCCCGACTTTCGGGCACCGGCGCGGGACTCGCCATCCGACAGGGCGCCAGCCTTGAGCTGGATGGCGCCGTCTCGGCCAACGTCGTCTTCGGTGACCTGATCGGATCAGGGTCGGTGACCAACGTCAGCGCCAGCCCCGTCACCCTGCAGTCGGGCGGCGCCGGTACCTGGACCGGCGTGCTCGGCGAAGCCGCGGGGGCCGGGGCGCTCAGCGTCATCAAGGCGGGCACGACGGGCTCCCCCACCTGGTCCGGCCTGAACACCTTCACCGGCTCCATGACCATCGCCGGCACCACCGGTACGGTGACGGTCGACTATCTGGCGGTCGGCGGCCAGCCGAGCGGCATCGGAGCGTCGTCGGCCGACGCCTCCAACCTCGTCTTCTCCGGCACCACGGGCGGCCTGATTTACCGCGGCTCCATCCTCAACGGCTCGCTCACCCTCGGTTCACGTTCCGCCTCCACCGACCGCCTCTTCACTCTGGCGGGGACCGCCGCCGGCTCCGGCGCCACCATCACCAGCAACGTCAGCAATAACAACGCCCTCGTCTGGACCAACACCGGGGACATCGTTTTCGGTGCGGGCGCCGCCGCCCAGACTTTGCGTCTCGCCGGCAGTTCCACCGGAGACAACACCTTCAACCCGCGCCTGACGGACAACGGAGCCAACGTCACTTCTCTGACCAAGGTGGACGCAGGGCAGTGGAACCTCGGCAACGTCGGCAACGCCTACACCGGCGTCACCACCGTCACCAACGGCGTGCTGGCCTTGAACCAGCTCGCCGCCCTGCCGGCCGCCAGCCCGCTGGTCCTCGGTACGACCACGACCTCCGGCGTCCTGCAGGCCTCCGGTGTCTTCGCCCGCGATGTGGCGGCGACTCCGGTCGCCGGAGTCGGGACGATCACCTGGGGCGGGACCACCGGCGGCGGCGGTTTCGCGGCGCATTCGGGCGATCTCACCGTGACCCTCAACGGCGGCGCGCAACTGACCTGGGGCGCCGGAGGCTTCGTCGGCACCGGCGGCACGCAGGCCCTTCTCTTCGGTTCGGCCTCGAGTTTCGGCGCGGTCAATTTCACCAATCCGATCGACCTCAACGGCGGCACCCGGACGGTGACGGTGACGCCTAACACCAACACCGGTTCGGATCATGCGACCCTGTCGGGGGCCCTCAGCGGCACCGGCAGCCTGGTGAAGACCGGCAACGCCGTGCTACGCCTGACGGGCGCGAACACTTACACCGGCACCACGGATGTCCAGCAGGCCACCCTGGTCGTCGCCTCCCTCGGTTCCAGTTTCGGCGGCCTGACCAGTTCGGTGGGCGCTTCCGGCGTGCCGATGACCGCCACCAACGCCCTCGTCCTCGGCAACGCCACCGCCAACGGCGCAACACTGGTGTACGTCGGGGCCGGCGAGACCTCCGACCGGATGATCCGGCTCCGCGGCACCACCGGAGCCATCCAGATCCACGCCGACGGCTCCGGTCCGCTGGTCCTGACGAACGTCCGGCATGACACCACCGAGACCGGCAACAAGAGCCTCTACCTCCGTGGTTCGAGCCCTTACGTCAATTTCCTGTCCAGCGCGCTGACCAACAACGGCAGCGGCATCCTCAGCCTCGTCGTCGACGGCGGCACCGCCTGGGTGCTCGACAATCCCGGCAGCAACTACACGGGCAACACCACCGTCTCCGCCGGGGCCCTCGGCTTCGGTAACGACGCCGCCATTCCCGGGCCTGTCTTCATCGGAAACGGCACGGTCTTCGCGCATGGTGCGGACCGGACCATCGCCAACGCCGTCACCTTCAACAACAACGCCAACTGGGGCGTCAACGGCGGCCACAGCCTGACCCTCACCGACGCCCGGTTGGGAACCTCGGCCAACAGCAACACCCTTTATAACGGCATCTTGCCGGGCGAGGCCCTCGTCTTCCAAGGGCTCAAGGCCGACGCGCTCACCGGCAACCGCAGTTTCTCCCTGGACGGCCCGGGCGAGACGGTCATCAACGGCGCCTTCGCCACCACCACGGCGTTCGGCCTCCAGATCGTCAAGAACGGCGACGGCGTCCTCACTCTCGGCACCAACGGAGCCGCGTCGAACTGGAATCAGGCCGGTTCGGCGATGGACATCGACCGCGGCACCTTGCGGTTCGCCGCCGACAACGCCATCCCCTCCGCCTCCGCCGCCAACACGGGCGTCACGTTGTCGCCGGAACTGGTGGCCTTCGACACGGCCACGGTCGACCTGAACGGCACGACCCAGACGATCACGACGCTCACCGCGACTTCCAACGGAACGGTGCGTCTTGACAATACTTCCGCCAATCCGGCCGAGTTTCGCTTCGGCGCCAACGACACGGCCGTCAATTTCGGCTCCGGCGCGGGCACCTATTCCGTCGAGAACGCCGGCTCCGGCGCGCTCAGCCTCGTCAAGCTCGGCAACACTTCCGCCACCTTCAATTCGGGGGTGACGATCGGCGCCAAGGGCTCGATCGCGAGCGAAGGCGGCGGTTCGTTCACGCTCGCCGGCGCCGTCACCGCCGCGACCGGACTACGGGTGACCGGGGCCTCCTCGCTCGCCCTCACCGGCGGCATCACCAATCCCGGGCTGCTGGCCTCCGTCGAGGTCGGCGCCGGGTCGGTCCTGACCCTGCTCGACGGCGCCGGGTCCGACTTCGCCAATCTGACCACCCTGCGACTGGGCGACACCGGCACGGGCACCGCGACGCTGAACCTCAACGCAGGCACCGGGGCGACCGACGTCTTCCGGCTGGCGGCCGGAGGGATCCTCGCGCTGGGGGGCACCGTGACCTTCAACCTGACCGACGCCGGGCTGGACGAGAACACCACCTATACTTTGCTGTCGGTCGCGGACGGCGGCCTGACCGCCTATGGCCTGAGCAACATGGTCCAAGGGACGTTGCCGGGAGGCTTCGACGGTTACACCTGGCTCGTGGATGACACCAGCGTCAGGCTGACCACCGGCAACCTCATCCTCGGCACCCTCTACTGGCGCGGCGCCACGGACACGACTTGGAACGCCAACTTCAATAACTGGTCGACCGACAAGGCCGGGACGGCCGCGGCCGTTTCGTTGCCCGGCGCGGGCACCGACCTCGTCTTCGCCTACGACGGCGCCAGCGGCGCCCTCGTCACCACGCTGGAGCAGAACTTCCGCCTCAACTCCCTGCGCTTCGAGTCCGGCGCCACGACTCCCAGTTCCGTGTCGATCACGACGGGCGTCAACGTCGCCAGCCGGCTCGAGGTCATCAACGGGGTCACTTCGGCCGCGGGCGGTCCGCCCGCCGTCACGATCGGCACGGCGTTCAAGCTCGGAGGCTCCCAGACCTGGAGCGTGGCGGACGCGTCGTCCGTCCTCACTTTCGGCGGCGCGTTGCTCGGCGAGGCCGACGTCACCAAGTCGGGGTCGGGCAGGGTGGTGCTGGCGGCGGCTTCCGACCCCACTTTCAATGCCGGACAGACCGCCGATTTCACGGTGAGCGCCGGCACGCTCGAACTGCAGAACCTCGGCGCCCTCGGCACCGTCGCCAACTCCAACCTCGCCGCGGTGAGCATCGGATCAGGGGCGGCCTTCTATTATTCCAACGCCACCGGCGGAACCCTCCCCAATCCGATCGCTCTGGCGGGAGGGACCCTCTCGGGCTCGGGCGCCAACCACACCTATTCCGGGGCGGTTTCCGTCACCCTCGCCTCCAGCGTCAGCCTTGCCGACGCCAACGGCGGCACCGCCGCGACCGCGCGTAACATCACGCTCTCCGGCCCGGTCACGGGTTCGGCCGGCCTCGTCGTCGACGGCAACGCCACGGTCTCGAGCGGCAACCAGCTCGGCGGCACCCTGACGATCAACAACGCGGGTTCCACCTGGTCGGGCCCGTTGACCATGAACCGCGGCACGGTCACCGTCTCCGCGGCGGTCAGCCCCGGCTGGGCTGGCAACGACATCACGTTCGCGTCCTACGGGCGCGTCATCCTGCAGGGCGCCAACGCCCAGACGCTGAGCCGGACGGGTGCCCTCACGTTGGCGTCCTCCGCCGTGGCGGAGTTCCAGGTGGACAACACCAGCTCCCCGTTGAGCTCCGACTTCATCGTCGACCAGACTTCCGCGCTCCTCCTGGGTTCGGGCGGAACCGGCGCCAATCTCCGCGTCTATCTGGCCGACGCCTACAGCAAGCTGGTCCTCAGCGGTGGCATCGTCCTGGGCGGCGATTCCAGCCTTTCCGTGGGCGGCGACGCCGCCGGCGTGGTCACCGTCTCCGGCGTCATCTCGGCGGAGTCCGGGGCCGCCTACGGCCTGACGATCAACGACGACGCAGGCGGCTGGGGTACGACCAACCGGGTCGCGCGGCTGACCGGCCTCAACACCTTCACCGGCAACGTCACCCTCGCCGAGGGCGTGCTGGAGTTCGATACCGTCACGAACGTCAGCGGCGGGCCGAGCTCGCTGGGACGCGGGACGGCCATCAGCTCCTCGGCCAACGGCACCCTGCGCTTCATCGGCGGCTCCCCCCAGTCGACCGACCGCCCCATCACCGCCTCCTCCGCCTTGACGCTGTCGGCCAATGGCGTGACCGCGGCGGACACCATCACTTACGCAGGAGCCATCACCCCTTCCGCCACCACCGACGGCACGAAGCTATACCTGACCGGCGCCGCGGACCGCGTCGGCTTCATCACCGGAGGATTCACTATGACGGGGGATGCGGCCGACTTCCAGGTCACCGGCGGAAGGTGGACCATCGGCGCCGCCACGTCACGGGTCGGTGATGACGCCACCGTCACGGGAGCAGGCACCGAACTCACCCTTCCCGACGGCCTGCTCCGGGTGCGCGACGACCTGACCGTCACCACCAACGCCGTGCTCAACCTGAACGGAACGGGCGTGCTCTCCTTCCAGACCGCGACGCTTTCCGCCGACGCCTCGCTGCGGGCCCAGGCCGGAGGCGTGATCAACCTGGGCGCCGACAACGCGGTGGTCACCGCGGACTTCGACGGGCTGCGTATCGGCGTCGACGCCTCCGGGACGGGCACGCTCAACACCGGGACCTATGCGCTTGCCGTCACGGACCTCATCGTCGGCAACCGCAACCTCGACCGGACGGGGGTGATCACCGGGACCGGCACGATCGCCGTCAGCAACAACATCGACCTGTATGACGGGGACATCGCCGCCGGCCTGGTCGCCGCCGGGGCCGTGACGCTGGACAAGGTCAGCATGAACACCGTGACGCTCTCGGGTGACAACAGCGGCCTGACGGGGACCGGCAGCAACGTCATCGTCGAGGGATCGCTCATCCTCGATTACGCCACGAGCACGGCCACCAAGCTCATCTCCGGCGGCGCCCTCGATATGCGCGGCGGCAACCTCACCCTGTCCGGCAACGCCACGGGAGCCGTCGCGCAGCCGGTGGCCAGCTTCACCCTCGCCAGCGGAGGCAACAGCACGATCGCCCTCGGCACCGTCAACGGACAGGACCTCGTCCTGAACCTCAACGCGATCACGCGAGCCATCAACGCGCAGGACGGCACCGTCCGCCTCGTGCTGCCCGCCGGCGTCCAAAGCGCCGCCAACGGCGTCACCACCGACGCCCTCAACACGCTCGGCGCCGGAGCCGACGCGATCATCGGAGGCTGGCTGACCGTCGACGACGGGACCGGGGTCTTCTTCGGACGCAACCTGACGAACGCGGCGGACGGAAACATCGTCGCCGCGGTCACCTCGGCCAAGGACTCCGTGGCCAGCTGGAGCGGCGGGGAGAACATCAGCGACAGCGCCGGTTTCACCGGGACGGTCGGCCTGGCCTCGGTGAACAGCCTGCGGTTCAACGCCGCGGCGGGGTCGGACCTGGCCCTCGCCCCGACCGGCGTGCTCGGCATCGCGAGCGGCGGCCTCCTGGTGACTTCGTCCTCGCTCGTGGCCTCGGGGCTGACAGGGGGCACGCTCTTCTCCGGGGCGCAGGCCTCCAACGTGCCCGAACTGATCGTCATCCATGACGGCCCTCAGCCCTTCGAACTGTCCGCGGACATCCGTGCCAACCACGCCTTGACCAAGTCGGGAGCGGGCACCCTGCGTCTGTCCGGTGACAACACCTATTCCGGCACCACCGAGGTCCAGAACGGCACCCTGCTGCTCGCCGGCGGCACCGCCGTGGGCGACGGCGCGCTTATCAATCTTTCCGGCACCCGGAACACGACCGTGCGGCTGCTCGCCAACGAGACCATCGGACGCCTGTCCGGCGGCAGCCGGCAGACGGACCAGGACCTCGGCGTCTTCGACGTCGGCGTGTTCACCCTCACCGTCGATCACTTCACGTCCTCCGGGGCGACCTACGACGGCGTCTTCGCCGGGACGGGCACCATCGTCCGCAACGGCACCTCCGGGATCGGCAACTGGCTTCTGCGCGGCATCACCGGGTCGCGTTTCACCGGCAGCCTGGTGCTCAACGGCGGACTTACCTACCTCGAAACGTCAGGTACGATGGACGCTTCCAGCGTCACCATCAACCGCGGGGCAAGCTTCCTCATCAGCAACAACGGGACGACCCGGTCCAGCGCCCGGCTGCCTGACACCATGTCCCTGACGCTCAACTCGGCCGACGGTTCGTGGAACGGCGAAACCCGCCCGAGCGGCTTGGCCATTCGCACCGACCAGAACGCCACGACCAATGAGACGATCGGCGTCCTGACCCTGGCCTCGGGAGCCAGTTATTTCCGGGGGGATGCCTCGGGCACCACGGGCGTCGCGGGCATCATCGCCTCCAATGTCGTCCGGTCCAACGGCGCCACCTTCGCCCTCCGTGGGCGCAACCTCGGGAGCAGTTCGGGCAACCGCAACTTCCTCCGGGTCGTCAGCGGTTCGGCCGAAGAGACGGCCTTCGTCGCCTCGCTCGTGGGCGGAGCCGGCGCCGCCGGCGCCAAGAACATCCCCATCGTCCCCTGGGCGATCGGGGAGACCCAGGACGCCAACCTCGTCGACGCCAACATGGGCAACTCGCTGGTCACCTACGTCGCGACCAGCGGTTCCGGCTACGGCCTGCGCCCCCTCAGCCTCACCGCCGAGTACGCGACTTTCACCAACAAGTCGGCGAACACCGACAACGTCCGCGAGTCCCTCTCCGCCGACCTGACGGGCCTGGCCGGGCAGACCATCAATTCGCTCGTCGTCAACAACGCGAACACCACGGCCGGCGTCGTGTCCGTCACCGGCACGGGAGCCTCGCAGGCCCTCGCCGTCACCTCCGGAGCCATGCTTTTCACCGCCGTCGGGGCGGTCACGGGCGCTCCCGCGATGGGCGTCACGCTGGGAGGATTCGACGCCGGCATCACCGTCGGCGGGTCCGGCGAGTACGTCATCTTCGTCCAGAACCCCACCTCCGCCTCGGCCGGCGGCGTCGTGACCGCCACCATCGCCTCGCCGCTCGCTTCGGCGGCCGACATCACCAAGTCCGGCCGAGGCACGCTCGTGCTTTCAGGCACGAACACCGCCGGCGGCGGGGCCCGCCGTACGACGGTCAACGAAGGCGTCCTGGAGGTCGCGGACCTCGACAACATCGGCGGCGTCGCCGGCGCCCTGGTCTTTGCCGGTGGCACGCTGCGTCTCGGCGCCGGTTTCACCGACGACGTCTCCCTGCGTACCATCACGTTCCTGACCGGCGGCGGGACGCTGGACACCAACGGCGTCGATCTCGCCTTGGCCGGTCCGCTCGGTTCCGGCACGGGGGCCTTCACCAAGGCCGGTCTCGGCAACCTGACGCTCAACGCCGCGGCCACCTTCACCGGCGGGGCGACGATCTCCGCCGGCACCCTCACGGTCGGAGCTGATGACGCCCTCGGCGTCGGCGGGCCCCTGGCGATCTCCGGCGCCACGCTGGATCTCGGC
>Ga0222714_10000939_pt1 | contig 32958 bp, 30 predicted proteins | sample C33_3DmetaG_FD_165048 | JGI IMG/M metagenome (GOLD analysis project Ga0222714, IMG submission 165048) | Estuarine water microbial communities from San Francisco Bay, California, United States - C33_3D | ecosystem: Environmental > Aquatic > Marine > Unclassified | place: USA: California... | reverse complement strand
AAAGTAAAATACCTACATGTATCGTTTACAGTGCCTTTTTTTCAGTAGATACTCGTCACTACATCATGTAGACAAATGACTACATCATCTAGTAAAAGTTGGTCGAATACTTAACCCAATTTAGTCCCTTCTTATGTAGCAAATTATCGTTTTTTATCCTCTATATTCCTGAATCCATATTTCCCAACTGAAATTAGTGTAAATTGAGGATAAAATTAGTCATATATTTGTTGGCTAATATTTATCCCCATATTTTACAAAACTTATTTTCTGAATATGAATTTCTCTTAAAATGAAGCTTTTAACAAATATTATTCTAATCATTAAATTATAATAATTTATTAATTATATATATATGAATTTTCCTCTTACTCAATCTTTTAAAGCCACTTCTTATTTTAAAGCATTTATTTTAAATGCCCTTGTAGCGGGTATTATTACAGCTTTAGCAATTGAACTCCGCCTACAATTAGAAGATAATACTTCTCAGTATTATAAATTTTGGGTAAATATTTATAATGTTAAAAAACTTAAAGAATCTCATAAACTTATTGTTTCCTTCTTTATTACATTTGTAGTCGCTATAGTTGCATATCACTCTTTATTTTTCCTTTTCTTATTTGGAGGTGGTCAATTGAATTTAATACAGGAAAGTGTTGCTAGTGTGAAAACCTTAACTAAAAATAGAACTGATGTATTATACCCTGTAGGAAAAATGAAATAACTAAAATATTAATTTATTTATATTTATTAAAATGTTAAATATTGAATTAACAGAATTTACTTTTGATTTAAAATTAAATCAAATATTAAAATCAAATATTAATCCTATTATTTACACTGATATTTCTAGCAATTTTTTTTATAATAAATTATATTATTATTTCGAATATTTATATGAATTTCTTGAAATTTGTCTATTAAGAAAACAAATATTATTACATAAATACCAAAATCATACTGTCGATCTATATTTTAATGACATGTTATCCCCATTTTTAGATCCACATTCCTATAATAAGTTTATTCGTTGTGCTAAAAAATTTAATTATATAAAATATTTTATTTACAAGAATGTAGATATTTATAATCCTATTTTAACTAATATATTAAAAAAATTGTATTAATTTTAATATTCCTATTATTTATAATGGACGAAGAAATCCGACAAATGAATTCTCTTTATAATAGAGATTTGCAAAACTTAACCAATACTAGGGATTATTATTTTAATTTAATTAGAAGTTGGAGAATTAATAATAGAGTTAAACAATATTATTTAAATTATATTACATCTTGGTATAACAATCAAAAAACTATTTTAACTAGAAAAAGAGATGCTAAGTTGAGAGAAATTCAATTGAAATATAATTATTCTCCTCCTGCCCCTGAACCTCTAAAAAAAGCCTTTTTAGTAGGCATTAATTATCCTGGCACATCTTCCGAATTACGAGGATGTGTAAATGATGTTAATGACCTAAAAGAAATGTTAACTACCAAATATAATTATTCTTCCGCTAATATTTTAACTTTAACAGATTCCCAAGCCACTAAACAAAATATTATGACTCGTTTAACCCAACTCCTTCAATCATGTCAAGCTGGAGAAACTTTATTTTTCAGTTTCAGTGGTCACGGTTATTTCTGGAATGATATTTATAAAAAAGACGAAATAGATGGAAAAGATGAATTAATTGTCACAGTTGATAACTACGCAATTGTAGATGATGAACTTAAATATGTTATTGATACCTACTTAAAAGAAAATGTCACTTTAATAGCTCTCTTCGATAACTGCCATAGTGGAACTATCCTTGACCTTCCTTACCAATATTTTAAAGGAGAACAAGAAATGATCCATCATTCCTTATCTACTGATACTAAGGGAACTGTTATCTGTTTATCTGGATGTAGAGATGATCAAGTTAGTATGGATGCTTATTTGGAAGGGGATTTCAATGGAGCGTTGACTTTTAATTTTGTAGAATTATTGAAATCAAATGATTCTTTAACATGGAAAGCATGTGTAGAACAATTAAGAGAGAAATTACAAGCTGGAAATTTCAACCAAGTCCCACAAATTACTTGCGGAACCCAAATGGATTTAAATACTTTATCTGTTAAACTATAAATAGAGAGAAAATACATTTAAAAAATAAATATAAATATACTAGTTTATATTTATTTAATGGCTTTATTAAAGCAATACTTTAAATTAAGAGATGAATATAGAGAGAAATTAGGAGAAAATACTTTGTTATTAATGGAAGTTGGTTCTTTTTATGAAATTTATACAAAAGTAGACAAAAATACTAAAGAAATTACTGAACCTCAAATTGTTCATCTCAGAAAATATGCTGAGCTTGCACCAGGCAAGAAAACAGAAGAAGTATTAATGCTTGGATTTTCTTCCAAAATTCCCTTCTTATTAGAAAAATATCTTGAAAAAATGATTAATAATGGATATTCAGCTGTCATTTATGATCAAGATGCACCAACTAGTAATACTACCCGCAGTCTAAAAGCTATTTATTCTCCTGGGACTTATTTTTACGAAACTTCTAATGATGATGTATCGAATCATGTAGCATGTATATGGATTGAATCTCATAAAAAAACTAAAATAAATAAATCCGGAAATATTGTCATTGGTATGTCAGTAATAGATAATTATACAGGTAAAAGTAGTTTTTATCAAATTATTTGCGAACACCTACATAATCCTACTACTTATGATGAATTAGAAAGATTTATTTCTTCTTACAATCCAAAAGAATGTATTTTTATATCTAATTTCTCTCCCAAGGAAATAAATGATGTTATTCAATTTGTAAAGCTAGAAAGTAAAAAAACACATGTGTTTGATACCAATGAACCTAAGGTTAAAAAGGTGGAGAGTCAGACATACCAGAGAGAAATTCTGGAAAAATTCTTTTCCTTTAATATTAGTGAATCTCTCTTTAAAAATAGTTTGGAATTTACATATGCAGTGCAATCCTATGTTTATTTATTAAATTTTGTTTATGAACATAATCCAAGTTTGGTAAATAAAATATGTGAACCCATAGTAGAAAACAAAGCAGAACGAATGCTATTGGCTAATCATAGCCTAGAACAATTAAATATTTTGCCTGATAAAAATTATTCTGGTAAATTAGCAAGTGTAAGTGATTTCTTGAATAATTGTATTACACCTATGGGTATTAGAAGCTTTAAATATAATATATTAAATCCATTGACATGTAGAGAGAAAATACAAGAAAAATATAATATTACAGAATATTTATTAACAACTTCTTATTATGATTCTTGGAGAAATGAATTAAAAAATATTAAAGATATCGAAAAATTAAATCGACAAATATATTTGAAAAAAATAACTCCCCAGAATTTATTTTATTTTTTTGAAAATCTCTCTAGCATTGAAAGTTTATACTCAAATTTATCCTCCGATTCAGTTATCATCAATTATTTAAATAATAAAATTACTATGAATATACAAGATGTTTGTAAGAAATTAAAACAAGTATTTGAAGAAACATTTATACTAGAAGAATGTAAGAATATAAATTCATTTGATTTTGACATGAATTTTATTAAAGAGGGAATAAATAAAGATTTGGACAAATATGTGGAATTAAATCAAGATAGTAAAAATAAAATAGAATCAATGAGAGTTTATTTGGATGATCTAATTGCTAAGGGAGAGAAAAGCAAGAAAAATGATTTCGTTAAAATACATTCTACTGATAAAAATGGATATAATTTACAATGTACAAGTAGAAGAAGTAAGATACTCGGAGAACAAATAAAAGATAAAATAAGCGAAGAATTAACTTTCATAAATGAAAATGGTAATCCAAAAAAATTTTCTTTTACAATAAAAACAATAAGTTATGAAACAGCTACAGGATCTAATGTAAACATTGTTAATGAAGATATAAGAAAAGTATGTAGTGATATAATTTCATCAAGAAGTAAAATGAAAGACCTAATTACATTGGAATATTTTAAATTTATTAAGAAATTAGAAGACTATGAAAAAGAATTTTATAATTTAATTCAATTTGTTTCTCATATTGATCTTTTACAGAACATGTGTTATATAGCCACCAAACATAAATATTGTAAACCTGAAATTAAAGAAGCAGATAAATCCTATGTAAATGTAAAAGAATTAAGACATCCTTTAATAGAAAAATTAAATATGGATGAAATTTATATAGCTAATGATATTGATTTGGGTAATGAGCAAAATATAATGTTATTATATGGCACAAATGCAGTTGGTAAAACCAGTTTTATTAGAGCATTGGGAATATGTATCATAATGGCACAAAGTGGTCTATATGTGCCTTGCTCAGAGTTAATTTATAATCCTTATAAATCTATATTTACTAGGATATTAGGAAATGATAATTTATTCAAAGGATTGTCTACTTTTGCAGTTGAAATGTCAGAATTACGAGTAATATTAAATAATGCAAATGAAAATAGTTTAATATTGGGAGATGAGTTATGTTCAGGAACAGAACACGATTCTGCAGTAAGTATTTTTGTGTCAGGATTAGAAATGTTATATAAAAACAAAGTAACAGCTATATTTGCTACACATATACATGAAATAGTTAATTATGAGGAAATAGAAAACATGGAAACATTGGTAATTAAACATATGGAAGTTGAATATGATGAAAAGAATGATAAATTAATTTATAATAGAAAATTAAAGTCTGGACCAGGATCATGTATGTATGGATTAGAAGTATGTAAATCTCTCCATTTACCAGATGATTTTCTCTCTAACGCATATAATTTAAGAAGAAAATATAAAAAAGAAGAAAGAAGTGTATTAGAACAAAAAACATCGCATTTTAATAGTAAAAAAATAATGGGAAATTGCGAATTATGTAAAAAAAACTTAGGAACAGAGGTTCATCATTTACAACATCAAGAAAATGCAGATGAAAATAATATGATTGGTTCATTTCATAAAAATCATCCTGCCAATTTATTGACTTTATGCGAAGAATGTCATAATAAGATACATAAATCTGGGAAACAGCACCGGAAAATAAAAACTTCCAACGGGATGGAAATAATAGAAGTTGCAAAATAATAAAATATTGGAAATTTATATATGGACGATACAAATGGAACAGTAATGAAATTATTAATATTATTAATTTTAGTTATAACTTTAAAAACTATTTTTAAAATTCAAATGAATGCTGAATTTTTAAAACAATTCAGTGCTCCTACTTTATCAGTTGCTATTTTTATTTTAGGTTTAATGGTTTTTTTCTCTATTATTAATTTTGATCTTACGCCTGTTGAAGATAAACAAATTGAAAAAGTTGTGGATATAGAAGCATTTGATTCAATGGCTTCAAGTGGTTTTTGCAAAAGCCACGAAGGAGATAGAAAATCTCTACAAGAAAGTTGTTCCAAACTAACAAAAGATAATTGTTTAGCTACTTCTTGTTGCGTATATGCAAAAATGAATGGAAAAGAACAATGTCATTCAGGAGACCAACATGGTCCTACTTTTAGACGGAATGAACAGGGAAAGACACATGATATAGATTATTATTATTTTAGACATAAATGTTATGGGAATGGCTGTCCCAAAGAAGATAATTAAAATATTATATTAAAAAAAATTGACTTATAAATATAATAATATAATATTTATATATTTCAAGATGATTATACCTGTAAAGTGTTTTACCTGCGGAAAAGTTATTGGTAATAAATATGAATATTATCAAAAAGAAGTAAGAAAGTTAAAAATGGCGCGTAATATGGAAGTAGATAAGGTAGTGTATTTAACAGAAGAATATATTGATAAAACTCCTGAAGGAGAAGTTTTAGACAAATTAGGGTTAAATAAGATGTGTTGTAGAAGACATTTATTAACTCATGTAGATATAGAATAATTTCTAATTGTATTATATAATGCCCAAATCTATGAAAAAGAGGTCTTATAAAAAAAGAAAAGCTTCTCGTAAAAATATTAAGAGAGTTTCTATTAAAAAAATGAAACTTGCACATAAAAAACATCAAGTTCACCATTATTCAAAAATGAAACATAAAATACATAGATCTAGATATGGTGGAACTGGATGTATGTGTGGTGGAAAAAAAATGAAAGGTGGAATGGTTTCAAGTCCCGCAGCCGGTCCAGTAGGATATTCTTGGAATGGAGGAGATATAGGAACATGGCCAGGTGCAGCTGCCACCAAAGGTTTAGATACAAATGGAGCTACTATGTCTAATCATTTTAAATTGAGTCCAAATGGAATAGTAGTGGGAGGTTTAAATCCAGCTCGTTCAACTACAGATGATCAGCTAATGACACCCCCTATGAATGGAGGAAGAAAGAGAAAAGGAAAAAAACAAAAAGGAGGATTTTTCCAAGAATTAGTAAATTTAGGGAGAGGAACTCAGTATAATGTTCAAGGGGTCGGTTATGGATTTGCAGGAAAAAACCAACCTATTAGTCAAAACCCTTTCCCTACTGAAGCACAACCTATAGATGGAGATTTTAAATTTATAGGTGGACAGCCTCCAGATGTAAGACAAATATTTATAGATGCAAATAACCAAGTGGCTCAAATATAATTTTTTTCTATGATTATATCATAAAATGAAATTAATAAAAGATGTTAAAAAAATGTGCACTCCTGCCATAGTTTATTTATTAATTAGTGTATTTTCACTATTCGTTTTAATATTTTCCAATTTGGGAAACAGACGAACATTATGCGTAGGAGAATATGATTGCCCAGTAGATAATGTTTTTGTCATTTTTGTAATTAAAGCATTGTATATTGCTTTTGTAACAATCGTATTGGATTCATTATGTAAAAATGGATGGGGAGCTATTTCCTGGTTTTTAGTGTTTTTACCTATTTTTTTCTTTTTTGTTATATTAGGTTTGTTTATGATTTACAAAAATAATGGAATGAATCAAACAATCGTTTTAGTTGATCAAGAACAAATGATATAAATCATTAATTTATAAAAAATAATATGTTAATGATTACATTTTAAAAAAATATACTTAAGATATAATATAATGAGTGTAAAGTTTGATAATATAACTTGGAATATAATTGAGAAATTTTTTTATGATAATCCTCAAGTATTAGTAAAACATCATTTAGAATCATATAACGAATTTTACCGGACTGGTCTAAAAAGTATATTTAAAGAACGCAATCCTATCATACTTCAAAAAGAACAAGATGCAAAAACCAACCAATTTAAGTATAGATGTGAATTATATTTAGGTGGAAAAGATGGAGATAAAATTTATTATGGAAAACCAGTAATTTATGATGAAGATAGGGAACATTATATGTTTCCTAATGAAGCTAGATTAAGAAATATGAATTATGGAATGACCATTCATTTCGATTTAGAAGTTGATTTTTTTATTGAAGATGATGAAGGAAAAATAAACCAATCCACTGAAGTTATTAATTCTATTTTTTTAGGACGATTTCCTATTATGCTCCAATCTGATTTATGTGTTTTACATGGGTTAAATCGAGATGTGCGTTATAATATGGGGGAATGTAGAAATGATTATGGCGGATATTTTATCATTGACGGTAAAGAAAAAGTGATTATAAGTCAAGAGAAATTCGCTGATAATATGCTTTATATTAGAGACAATTATAATGATATTTATAGTCATGGTGCTGATATAAGAACTGTTTCTGAAGATGCCTCGAAACCTGAAAGAACTTTATCAGTAAGAATAGTAGCTCCTACCAAAGAATATTCAAATAACCAAATAGTAGTAAATATTCCCAATGTAAGAAAACCTATTCCATTATTTATTGTTTTCCGTGCGTTAGGAATCATTTCCGATAAAGAAATTATCGAATACTGTTTATTAAACCTTGAAGAAAACAGTTCCTTTGTAGATTTATTTATACCCTCTATTCATGATGCTAATAAAATTTTTACACAAGAAGCAGCACTAGAATATATAAAAACATTCACCAAAGGACATACAGTAAATCATGTGCAAGATATTTTAATGAATTATTTCTTACCTAATATAGGAGAATTAAATTTTCAACAAAAAGCATTCTACTTAGGATATATAGTATTTAATTTATTATTGGTTTTTACCAACTTAGAATCTCCTACTGACAGGGATAGTTTTAAATTTAAAAGAGTAGAAGTCCCAGGAAGATTATTGTATGATTTATTTAAAGAATATTATAAACTTCAACAAGATCATATTAAATTAAAACTAGATTCAGAATATAATTTCAAAAAATCTAAAAATGTCTATCAAGGCGAGAGCTTCAAAGATGTAGTATTACAAAATTATGAACGAATTTTTGGAGAAAGAATAACAGAAACAGGTTTTAAAAAAGCATTTAAAGGGAATTGGGGAGCAGCAGAGCATACCAAAAAACCAGGTGTAGTTCAAGATTTAAATAGGTTATCTTATAATAGTTTTATCTCTCATTTACGAAAAATTAACTTACCCATGGATTCTAGTGCCAAAGTAGTGAAACCTCGTTTATTACATGGTTCACAATGGGGCATTATAGATCCTGTAGATACTCCTGATGGTGGGAATGTTGGTTTCCATAAACATATGGCTATTGCTACTCATATAACTAGTGGATGTTCAAGCTACCCAATGATGAAATTTTTCAGAAGTATTTTAAAAATGAAATTATTAGAAGAATGTAATACCAAATTTTTATATTCGGCGACTAAAATTATGATTAATGGAAGTTGGGTAGGTGTTTTGACAAATCCTCAAGAAACCATGAGAATAATAAAAAAATATAAAAGAAATGGATTGTTGCCAATATATACAAGTATTAGTTGGAATATTAAAAAAAAGGAAATAATGGTTTATACAGATTCAGGTAGATTATGTAGGCCAGTATTTTATATTGATAATAAAAAACCTAGTTTTAAAAATAGATCAATATTAGAGAAATTGAGTAAAATGGATTTTTCCTGGGAACAATTAATAAGTGGTTTTGCCAAGAAAAAAGATCCTAATTTCCAAGTAGATAGTTGTAAAATTTATGAATTGAATGAATTATACGAAACCAGTAATTTTGATGACTTAAAAGGATCCGAAGGTATTATTGAATATTTGGATACAGCTGAGGAAGAAACTGCATTAATTTCATCTGATTATGATTTTAATTTAAGCAAACCATATACTCATATAGATATCCATCCTTCATTAATGTTAGGAGTCATGGGGAATCAAATTGTTTTCCCAGAAAATAATCAATTACCAAGAGATTTATTTTCATGCGGTCAATCCAAACAAGCAGTATCTTTATACAATTCAAACTTTTTTTCAAGAATAGATAAAATGGGTGTAGTTTTAAATTATGGTCAAATCCCGTTAATTAAAAGTAGATATTTACAGTTTATTAATAATGAACAACATCCCTATGGAGAAAATGTAATTGTTGCTATAATGGTGTATGGAGGATATAATGTTGAGGACTCTATATTATTTAATGAAGGTTCAATTAAAAGAGGATTATTCAGAACAACTTATTATAATATGTATGAATCGAGAGAAGAGAGTAGTAAAGTAGGAGAAAATAGTATTGATTCCCATTTTCAAAATATTCAAGATGCTAATATAGATGCAACTAAATTTGGATATGATTATGGTTATTTAGATAAATATGGATTAATTAAAGAAAATACAGAAATGGATGATAAAAAAGTAGTCATTGGAAAAGTTCAAACCAATCTTTTAAATCCCAATCAACCTCAGGATGTATCTGTTTATCCTAAAAAAGGCCAATTAGGATTTGTTGATAAAACTTTTATGACGGAAGATGAAGAAGGTTTTAGATTAGCAAAAGTAAGAATGCGTGAAGAAAGAATACCTGCTATTGGAGATAAATTTTGTAGTAGATGTGGTCAAAAGGGAACTGTAGGATTAATTATTCCTGAAGAAAATATGCCTTTTACCGAAAATGGAATTAGACCTGATTTAATTGTAAACCCTCATGCATTACCATCTAGAATGACTATAGGACAATTAGTAGAAACATTGATGGGGAAAGCATGTGTAAATATTGGAGGATATGGTGATTGCACTGCATTTGTAAATAAAGGATCCAAACACGAATTATTTGGTAAAGCGTTAACTCAACATGGATATAATAAAACTGGAAATGAAATATTATATAATGGAATGACGGGTGAACAATTAGATGCAGAGATTTTTATTGGTCCAACCTATTATATGAGGTTAAAACATATGGTAAAAGATAAAATTAACTATCGCGCTAGAGGACCCATTAAACAATTAACCAGACAAACTGTTGGTGGAAGGGCTAATGATGGTGGATTGAGAATAGGAGAAATGGAGAGAGATGGAGTAATAGCACATGGAGCAGCAGGATTTTTACAAGAATCATTATTAGTGAGAGGAGATGAATATTTTATGGCAGTATGTAATAATACAGGAACAGTAGCTATATTTAATAAGAGTCAAAATTTATTTTTAAGTCCAATGGCAGATGGACCGATTAAATTTAATCAATCGCTTGATAATAATTTAAATATTGAAAATGTAAGTAGATTTGGGAGAAATTTTTCTATATTGAGAGTTCCATATGCATTAAAATTATTAATTCAAGAATTACAGGCTATGAATATCCAACTTAGAATGATTACAGAAGCAAATGTAGATCAATTAACAAGTATGGGTTATTCGGATAATATAATTAAATTACAGCCTCCTGAAGGAATTACAAATGAAAATAAGTTTAAATTTTCAGTATCAAAAGAAATAAGGGAAAGACAAAGTCTAGCATATAATAATATTGGAGGTATTGATGTGACAAATATAGAAATTGGAGAGAATGAACCCTCAGAATTCCCTGAACCATCCGAACAATTAGACCCAGAGCAATTTGGATGGTTATTTTATACTTATGATGAAGAAAGAGGAGAAGCTTATAAATCAATAATAATGAAAAATAATGGACAACCATCGGAAATATGGTTTGTAGAAGAAAATAATAAAGATAAACCTAATAGATTCCCTGCTGGGTGGAAAAAGAATCAATTAACTTATTTTGATAAAACTCCTATTTCTCCAAATGTAATGATCGATCAATTATTATCAAATCAAGTTCCAAACAATTGGTTAATTTGTTTAGATAAAATTAGAAATGAAAATATTGGAAAACAAATGCAACTAAGACATCCAAGTGATTCAGATAGTCCTCCTTATGCTCCTTATAGTCCTGCTTATGCTCCAACTAGTCCTGCTTATGCTCCAACTAGTCCTGCCTATAATCCGAATAGTCCTGCCTATAATCCGAATAGTCCTGCCTATAATCCGAATAGTCCTCCTTATGCACCAACTAGTCCTATTAATGACCCAAATAAACCTTTATATGACCGTTCCCATCCTCTTTATGAAAAATATAAACCTGTAATTGATAGTCCCACTTTTGCCAATAGAAGTCCTCCCTATGCACCTACTAGTCCTGAAGAAGGAAAAATTAGTCCCCATTCTCCAAATACACCTCCTCCACAAAGAGGTAGCAGAGTATTAGTTTTGGATTCAGATAAACCCGTAGTTATAATGCCCAATCAACCTTCTATCGAAACAACGGGTAGTCCACAAATAGAAGAAATAAATATTGAAACAGAACCGGAAGATAAAACAGTAGAAAAAATAGAAGACATGATAAAAAAAACAACATCCAAAAGAGATGACGGTATAGAATTAATTATTAATGAAAATATAGAGGAAGAAAAAAAAGAAGAAGAAAAAGAAAGTGAGGGAGAGAAAAAGACAATTAAAATAGATAATTAAATATTATAATATAAAATTGAAATAAAAATAAAAATATAATTTTGTATTATAAATAGAATGGCACAGTCTAGCACAACTACAGCATTATATAAATCTAGAACAAATTTATTGAATTTATTAAAAAAACAGGGTTTTGAAATAAAAGATTATGAGGAATTTAGTGTGAATGAAGTTCATATTATGAGTAATAATAAACAACTGGATATGTTACTATCTACTCCTAATGATTCTGAATCTCCTAAGAAAGTGTATGTTAAATATCATTTAGGGAAAACTCTAAGAAGAGAGAACATAAATGATTATATAGATGATTTGTATACTATAGAAAATGTATTAAATAAAAATGATACATTGATAATTATTATGAAACAAGAACCTCATGAACCATTAACAGCAATTTTAAATGAAATATGGGAACAAGAAGGAATATTCATTATTCTATTTAATTTAGAAAGATTACAATTTAATATATTAGAACATGAATATGTTCCAAATCATCAAATAATTGAAGAACAAGAAATAAAATTCATTAAGCAAAGATATAATATAAAGTCCAATGATGAATTACCAGATATTTCTAGGTATGATCCTGTTGCTCAGGCTATTGGATTAAGACCTGGACAAATATGTAAAATAACTAGACCTAGTAAAACAGCAATTACTACAGAATATTACAGAATATGTTCTCAGTAATAAATATAGATGGATTTAATAAAAAATATGAAAGAAAAAATAAATCAATTGGATCAAAAATTTTTTTTATTGGTAGAGAATTTTATCCCTAATTATGTAAGATATTTAATGAATCCTGATAATGTTGAATATACCCAAGAAATTAATTATGTATTTTCAAGTATAGATAAAATAAATTCTAATGGATTTATGTTAATGAATCAAATGCATAGTGAAATAGATAAAGAATCTAAAATAACAGCAGAATTAACAATTGATATGGAAAGATTAAAGAGAGAAAATGCTTTAATGAGAGAAAAGGTAAAACAATTAAAGAGAGAATCGTTAACTGCAGAAGGTATGTTTGATGATCAATTAGATTGGTATAGAGATCAAATAACAGTAATTATAGTAATGTTAATAGGCGTTATAATAGGAACATTATTTTTAAGAACATTAAAACTGGATTTTAAACAATGGTTTATTTCTATAGCTATTGTGATAATATTTGGTTGGATCTTTACAAAACTAGCTTTATGGGTTGTTGGGTTGTGGCAAAAAGCAGCAGGGAATAAAATGGATACTATACAATAAAACATTTTTCTATGAGTATTTTATAGTAAAATGTTTAAAAATAATGGAGGAGATTTATTAAAATTTAATTTAGCACAAGGTAAAGATATTCTTCAATATAATAGTGAAATTACCCAAATGGAAGAAACAAACTTACCTTTAATAGAAAGAGGTTCTAAAATTGAAAGCTTAGGAGGATTGTTTAAATCAAATTTGAATCAAGGTAAACAAATGTTAGAATTCAATAGTCAAGAAACAGAAGATTTAAAGCCTGATTTATCTCTCATCGAAAAGGGTTCAATGGTAGAATCATTAGGGAGTATGAATTTAAATGCATCAGATAAATCACAATTAGAAGGTTTAAGTAATATGGAGAACGACTATAATCAATTATTAGCAGAATTTAGTCAAACCTATAAACAATTTAGTGAAGATTTATTAAATCAAAATCAAACAAAGAAAAATGTAGTTGATTATTTAGGTAAAGTTATTTCTGATACAGATGGAAATAATTATTATGTAAATAATTTTGGCTATACTCATAAATATAGTGCTAGTGCATGGCAAAATAATAATTCCTCATGTCCTAACACCACAATGTCTTTTAGCGGAGATTTTAATAATTTTAAAACAGGCGCAGCCATGACATCGGGTCAACCATGTAAGATAGCTGGACAAATTATAAAGAATACATCATCTGGAGAAACAGCTTGGGTTGACATTAAAGGAATAAAACATCCTTTTAGTGGAGCTAAGTCTAATAGTTGTTCAAGCAATCCAATTGAATTAAGTTCCCAAGACTATAATTTAATACCAAGTGGGTCAGCAATGGGTTCATCAGATACATGTTTAGCTTTAGATGTAAATCCAACTTTATACAATAAATTACAAACTTTAAATACACAAATCAAGACAAAAGCAAATCAATTAGTTAATCAAATGAATTCTTTAAATTTAAGCAATTCCCAAGCACAAAATTCATTAAATAATAAGAGAAATAGTCTAATGAAACAAGTAAATCAAGTATCAGATATAAATAAAAGAGTAATATATAATAATAGAATGTTGATGCAAGATGGTGGTGAATCTGAAGATGCTTCTTTAAGAATGACATCAAGTTGGTATATTTTAATTGCATGGATGTTAATTGCTATTTTAGTAGTATCTTTAGCCATGGCAAATACAAGTGGTGTAGGAGGAAAACCAGTATCCGGAGTAGCCTATGTTATTATTGCTTTAGGTGTATTAATGTTTTTAATTTACTTATATAAAAAGGTATCTAGTGTAAGTATTCAAGTGAATTAATATATATTAATTTCTAATAAAATTATATATATTATGTCCTTTGTAGATGAAATAGTTAAAAGTAGTCCCGATAAATATAATACAGTTATTAAATCTAGAGTATTAGATAGAACTTTAGAATTAAAAATAAAACAATATAACGCATTACAATCAGAATACGATAAATTAATTCGTGACCAAACTATAAATGCAAAACCTCCTAGTGGAGGATGGAAAAGAATTAATGGCGGATTAAAACAAATAAGTGGAGCAGGAAAAGATTATATATGGGGTGTTAATCAAAATGATTCAATCTATACTTGTAAAAAACCATGTGATGATTCAAATTGGAGACAAATTGGTGGTTCCTTAAAACAATTAACAGGAGGAGAAAAAGAAGTATGGGGAGTAAATAGAAATAATGACATTTACAAGATGAATCAAAATGGAAGTGGAGGTTGGAGTCATATAGGAGGAAAAGCTTCTAATGTATCTCAAGGAGGTGGATATATATGGGTAGTAGGAGGAAATAATTCTACATATTATTGTAGAGAACCATGTAATGGTGAATGGTCTATTGCATCTAAACAATCAGATGAATGGACATTAGTATTTCGACAAACAAATAATAATTGGGATTGGAATAGTAATAATGGAGGAAATCGAAATATTGACAAAAATGGATCTCCCAACTATTCACAATTACAGAATTTAGAAAACTTTAGAGGAGATGATGGTAAACTAACATTCAAAATGACTTATCCAGGTACTTCAAATTTATCATCACCTCAGATTTGGAAACAAAAATCTAATCCTTGGACTGTTAGAAATAATCGCAATGGTCAAGTTGATGGATATGAAGCAATTAGCGTCCCGTATACTGGTAACAATTGGGGTGGTCTTAGATGGAACGGTGGTCCATGTTTAATAAGTGGATCCACAAATAATTGGTGGTGGTATGCGATAGGGAGTTTTAGACCATTTGGAAACAATTTGATACCTGGGGCTAATTCTATACAAGTAAGTAAAACAGAATTATATGTAAAAAATAAAACAACTATTCCTGCTATTGTCCAATTAAGTTGTAATAACAGATATGTTTATGGTTTAGATACAAATAAAAATGCTTGGAGAAGACCTATAAATGGAAGCGGAAGTTGGGAAAAGTTTGGGAATCCAAATAATTGGCAATTTTATTGGATTAATGCTTCCAATAATAAAGATGTTTTTGCAATTGGAATGAATCGGTGGATTTACAAGACAGATATAGATGGAAAGCAAGCATGGACTAGAGCGGACAATACGGCCGGAGGAGTAGATACAGTTTCAGGAGATCCGGATAGTGCAGATTTTTACATTACAAATACGAGTAATTCAATCTATAGACATTCTCCAAAACAAGCAGGTGGATTGTGGGAAGATATACCTAATGAAAATTATCAAATGGGTATGGTGAATAATCCAACAGAAAGTAATGATAATTGGAAATTTTTAGGAAAGCAAAAAAATGTAGATGAATGTAAATTAAAAGCAGTGCAAGATAAAAATCAAGAATATGCCAATGTTGTATATTATCCAGAAGATTTTCCAAATGAATGGAAAAAATCTTGTTTCGGAGGAGTAAAAGGAGGACAGATAAATGCTCAATATCAAAGTAAGACGATCACATCATTAGCTCCAAATGGGTCATCTAGGTTAGGTGGAAAAGAAGGAGAAACATTATTAAAACAAATGAATCAGAAAGCCAATGAAATAGAAAAATTAATAAAAGAACAACAACAAACGAACATAGGTGCAATGAGAACAAATAATTTATTAGAAAGTGAGAGGAGAACAGCTGGTAATCAATTAGAAGATATTTTAGAAAAACTAACAAAAGATAGAATTGAAATTAATAAAATAATAAATCAACCCACAGAAAGTTCAGCTGCGGAAGATGGATATAAAAGACAATTATCCAATTACTTAATTTATTTTTCTTGGATTTTGTTAGTTGTAATTTCGGTGGGATTAGCTGCTCATTTAATTTCTAGTGAATCAGTTTCCGTAATAACATATATTTTTGTTGCTATTTGGGTAATAATTTTAGCTAAATATTTTTATAAACAAGTAGCTTATTATTCAGGATCGGCAGTAGATTCTATTTCTAGTTTTATAGTAGATACAGTTAATTAATATATTTTTTATTGTCATATAATATATTAATAATGTCCAATAATATTCAAGAAGGAGAATTTTATTTAAATCAAAGAAAAAATCAAGAGAAATGTTTATCGAAAGATTTAGATATAATAGAAGGATTTACAGTTGTTTCTCGACAAGCTCAAAAGAAAAATCCTTCCAATTTTTATATTCCAGATGGATCAGATCCAGGACAGACAGTAATGTGTGAACCAGATAAAATTAGATATGTAAGAATTAGTCAAACTAATAATTATCTTCATTTCCAAGAAGTTCAAGTATTTGATCAAACAGGAAGGAATGTAGCTATTCAAGGTGGTTATTCAAATGAATTTGAATTAACACAGGGATTTTGTAGGAAAACTACAAACGAAGGAGTGGGTGTTGGAACACCGGGATCAATTTATAAAGGGCAATTGACTACAGGTCAATGTGAACAATCATGTTCAACTGGTTGCACTGCATACGAAATTCAAACTGAAGGTTCAACTGAGGGTTTAAATCCTGGTTGTTGGATTTATCAGGATCCTACCGTAAAAGGAGATGGAAATAAAGATGCCATGTGTAGAGTAAAACAACGGGAACCTGGTACCCCTATAGCAACAATGAGTTCTTATTATAAAGGAACAAATCCTTATATAGCTATAAATGGAAATACAGCTGATAATGAACCATGGCCTAATAGTGTGCATACAGCAGTGAAAGGGGGATGGTGGGAAGTAGATTTAGGAAAATCTGTAAATGTAAAAAAGGTAGTAGTATTCAACAGACCAGATTGTTGTCAAGATAGATTAAGTGGAGCACAATTAACTTTAATAGATAGTCATCATAGGACTGTATTAACAAAGACACTAACTTCAAAGAGGAAACAAGTATTTAATATTGAAAAAGAAAAGAAGATATGTGGAGGACCAGTATTACAAAAAAATATGGATGATTTTGAAGTATTAACACAATTAAGAAATACCTATAATAAAGAGTTGCAGGAATATAATCAATCAATGAAAGCTTTCTTAGAAGATAGTCAAAAATTTGTAAATGCGAGTAACCAAAATAATAATAAATTTGCTAATTCCTATGTCAGAGATGAGTCTAATGGAGCAGTAGGATATGTTTCATCTACAGGAGTTTGGAAATGGATAACTAGTCCGTCCCAAGGAAAATCAATTCAAGGACAATCTGGTTGTCCACCCAATTCGTCAAATTATACTAATACGACAGCAGATTCAGGGCAATTATATACAATTGGAAATGCTCCACAGGGAGAAATAGTAAAAATGAATGGTCAAGAGTTAATTAAAGGAAGTAATATGATAGATAATCAGACATGTAACAATGCGGGGCAAAATATTTATGTAACAAATCCATCTGTTACCACAAATAGAACATTTGCAAGTTGTAGTAAAAATACAGGGGCATATCAAAGTGATTTGGGTAATGCTACAATGGATATGTGTAGTAGAAGAGCGGCAGACTTGGGTTCCAATGTTTTCCAATTAGGGCCAAATCAAGGAAATGGAAGGGGAAGTTGTTATATAGGTGGTGGTGGCAATACAGTAAAAGATAGTATATGTTCAGTTGCACCAGGAGTCGGAAGAATGGGAAGAACTATGCCAGCGGAATTTAAAAATGTAGGTGGAAAAAGTTTTTGGGACTGGGATTATGAATGGGTGTCTGGTTATACTGCTTATGCCACATATCAAACCAATAATGCAAATAATTCAAATTTAGGACAAACCTTTCACATAACAGATAATTTAACAAAGAAACAATATCCGAATAATATGATATCGGGATATGGAGATGAATTTGAGCTACAATCTGGGTATAATTCCTATGGGAATGATATAGTAAGTGGGTCAGGGTTATCGATTGAACAGATAAAACAAAAATGTAGAGAAACGCCAGGTGCAGCGGGGTTTTATGTAAGTGGGAATAATTATTGGATAAAAAATGCCAACATGTGGCCCAACGGAAAAAGGCAATATACAGGAGGGGATTTGTATGTAAGAGTTAGAACCGTAAATAATAGTAACAGTTGTTCTAATCAAGTAAATTTTTCCAAACAAGAAGATGTAAATGGATATGTGAATGATGGGATGATGAATTTAAGTAGCACATGTGCTTTAGGAACAATCAATCAGCGGGATAGGGAAGCAATAAATATGCAATATATAAAATTGCAAGGTATTTTAAATCAAATAAAAGAAAAAATAAGAGAATTAGCAGGAGAAGATATAAGATTAAATAAAAGATTAATGGACGAACAAAAAATAATGGAAAAAAGATTAAAAACCTATGAGCAAGTATATAGTCAAATTGGAATAGAAAATACATTAATAGGGAAAGATAGTGCATTTGAGGAAGATGCGAATTTAAATATGTTAAGTAATAATAAAAGGTTTATTATTTGGAGTATTTTAGCATTAGGATTGACATTTGGGGCAATGAAATTTACCAAATAAAGAAAAAATTATTAAATTTATATATTATCTCTCCTGATAATATATAATGGATAGTCAGATGATTCAACAAGAACAACAAAGAGATATTCAAACAATTCAGACAATAAATCAAATAGACTCCCAAATGGGTAGTTTATACCAGAATTTAGAAAGTTTAAGTGTGCAAAGTAGTCCAGATATGAATAAACAAAATCAGATAATACAACAAATCGAAAATTTACAAAAATTAAAGCAAGGATTATATCAAAATTTAAGTAATAGTTATTCATCAATGCAAGCGAATGTGGCAGAAGCAAGAGATGCATTAGTAAATGAAGTAGCTGTAGGAGCAGTAGTAAAAAATGAATTACAAAATGCTAATAAAAATTTAGGATTACTTCAACAAGAAAGATATAATAAGTTAAGAATGGCAGAAATAAATGATTATTACAGCGATAAATATACAACTCAAGCAAGTGTAATGAAAACAATTGTTTATTTTTGTATACCCATATTAATTTTAGGAATATTAATGAAAAAGAATATAATTCCTCAAAATATTGCTTTAGGTATTATTGGTGTATTGGCAGGAATCTGTATATTCATTGTAATTATGCAATCTATTGATATAATGAGAAGAAGTAATATGGTATTTGATGAATATCAATTTCCGTTTGATGCAGAAGCAGCGGCAGATTCGGCTGGAAGTGGAAATGGAATTGATCCAAAACAGAGAGATTTAACATTAAATTGTGCAGGGCAAGCATGTTGTCCACAGGGAAATGATTTTGGAACTACCTGGGATTCAACGAATAAGCAATGTGTAACTCCTGATTATTTAAATTCCAACCAAAATAGTGATTCTGAAGGATTTGTGGGAGAGAGATGTTTACAAAATTCATTTAATAAAAGTGATTTTAATGTAAATGTATTTAAGAATACTAGTGGAGTAGTAAAGGGATTCAATGTTAAAGAAGAAGAATATGCGAAGTTTTAAATCTTATAGTATATTAGTATAATGTCAACCGCTAAAGACTTTGATCCAGATATGCCATCACAAATAAATTTAAAAAAGCCTCCTGCAAATCAAGGTGGATGTATGACTCCAGATGACTTAAATAAGTATTTAGATATAGATAAATTTAATGATATGATGGCAGATGCTACTCAACAAGCCACAGATTTTTTGTCTAATTTTCAAAAGGAGCAGGCAGCTGTTCCAAGAGTCAGATCAGATGAAAGGTATAAGATAACTGCAATGAATAAATTAAGAGAATTGAGAGATGAGCATAATAATTTAATGAATAGATTGAGAAGAGAAGAAACATATTATAATGCATCAATAGAGGGAGCAGAAAATACCAAATCATTATTTAATATGATAAAAAAACAAAATTTAGAATTAAAGAAAATAATAGAGAAATTAATACATAATATAGAAATATCGGATAGGAAGACCTATTATGAAAATGAGCAAAATGATTGGGCAGGATGGTGGGCTCACCATTTTATGACAAAATATTGGCTATTAATTTTTTTAATGATAGTTGGTTTAATAATAACTAAACAATTAACAGATATTAAAAAATGGGCAATGATAATAGGATTAGCCATATATCCGTTAATAGCATTTTTTATTGTAAAAATAATATACCATTTTTGGGATTGGATAAAATCACAAACAACATGGGTATATTTGAATTCTAATTTATAATTTATTATTTATTTATTATATAAATAATAAATGACTCAAGAACTATTAAAAAAAATAAATATCGATAAACTATTATATTTAAAATTAATAATTTTTTTAATATTTATTGTATATTTAATTTGTGTATATGATAACCATTTTAGTATATCTCAAATATTATGTAATAGAAATAACAACTATTTTATATTATTCGTAACTTTTTTATTAGCAATATGTAGTTTTATTTATGAATTAAAAAAAAATGATAAATATTCTATGTGTATAATGTTTACATATTTAATATCGACTTTTTTTGTAATATTATTTACTCCTGATCATATTGAACATTATATTTTTGCCTCTTTGGTGACTATTTGTGTATTTTCATATATGATATATACTTGTATTATAAATAATTGTAATAATATAATGAAATTTATATTTCTATTGCAGTTTATCATAATAAGTTTATATGTAAAAAATATAATTAATTTTTTTTGGGTAGAAATTTTGTTTTTAATAATATTTGCGTTATTCATTGCCTTAAATCATCCATAATTTTTTTAAAATCCTTCATCATCATCTAATTCAGGGTCAAAATCATCATAAATAATAGATACATTAGACCATACTCCTCTTACTTTTTTTCCATATTTTTTATTCATATATTCGAATAAGTCGCGGCCTTTAGGAACATTTTTACCATGATGTAATTGAAACCAAGATTTAAATACCTCATATAAGCTAGTTTCTTTGATTTTAGATCCAGTACATTTTTTTACTTTATCTGAAATAAATTCACTATAGAAGTCTTGGGTATTACGATAATTAAGGCTACTAGATTTTACAGCATCACATATATTAACAAGTCCAGAAGTTTGACATGCTTTTTCAATTAACATGGAAAGGAAGATAGGTGCCCAAGTGTTAAATTTATCACCTAGTTTCTTATCTAATTCAAATTGATGTTCTCTTTCATCATCAAAATCTTCTTTTTTGCAAAACTTTGAAATAAATTCGCAAACACAAATTCTTCTCCATGTGCCTTCATCATTACTTCCGACATCTAATAATGTATTTGTGCAAACAACCAATTTAAATTGAGGAATGAATGTAATAGAATCTTTGAAAAGAGCACGGCCTTGAAGAGGGTCTCCACCAGTAATTTCTTTCATAATACCTTCATTAATTTTATCTCCTTTGGAAGGTTCTTGCATAACAGCATATCTAGCTCCTTTTAATTGGACAATTTCAGAAGAAGTAGAACCGATAGAGTTTCTTTTAGCGGTGATCAGAGTAATAGGAACAGTTGCTTTATAATCACCAAGAGCAAAACCCATTAATTCAACTAATTTCGATTTACCGTTAGAACCAGAACCGTTATAAATATTAAAGGTTTGGTCGTTATTTTCACCAATAAGAGTAGAGGCAAGATGTTCCCACATATAATCTCTTAGCTCTCTTTTTGGGAATAATTGTTCCATGAAATAATTGATTTCATCAATCGTTTTTTTGTGTTTATTATGGTCAAGTTTAATATAATTTATGTTGGTGCTTTTAGATAGATAGTCATCAGGTTTACCCTTTCTGAAAGATTTTAATTCAAAATCAAAAACGCCATTATTAAAACAGAGTAGTTTTGGATTAGCATCAACGCGATCGACAAATTCAGTATCATAAAAGATTTCTTTAGCTTCTCTCATAATATTATCTTTAATACCTCTGCGTTTTAGATTTGCAGCGATTTCACTAGTTTTTTTAATTTTCTTAGATAAAGCTTGTCCTTTTTCACTATTAGGATCAATGGTGCCACTGCTTAAATATGCCAAATCTGTATTATATTTGTTAATGTAAATAGAATGTAATTCTTTAGAGATTTGAATACGGAGATCAGTGCCACCTTCATTTTCGATCCATCGATGATTTTTGTAAATATACCACAAGTCCTTTTTAATGGAAACGCAAGTAAAATCATCTTTATACATATAATATAAAACCATTGCAAAATCAAAATCAGTATCACCGTGCGGTAATATTGTTTTTTCAACAAAATAATCGACTGTTTTTTCTCTGATTTCTTTATATTTTTCAAAATTATCATTTTTAACCCAATAAATAATAGAACGGTATGTTAACGCATCTTCATTATTATTACCCCAGCTACACCATTTTTCATACAAATCAGGAATATTATCAAAATCAAATTTGTTCGATTGAGCACTGAAAGCGATAAATGTAATAAATAAAGATTCATGAGTATTTTTTAGAGCCCATCCTACACGAATCCATTTATCATATGGATTATAGAAATTTTCTGTGAGTGCCATAGTATATTCATGTGTTTCTTTGATATAATAATTTTTGTCTTGTTCGACATTTTCTAGAAAATTATCAATACATTGATCAAGTTCATCTTGACAAGAAACTTCCAAAATATCCATATTTTTGTTATCAATAATTTTCAATTTATTTTTAGATTTACTGGATTTTTTTTTGGAATTTTTAATGGATTCGTATTCTTCCATAATTGCTTCGTTCATGGGAATTTGAATATGTTGTGTATATTGAGCAGTTAATTCAGGGAATCGATTTTTCAAATCGAATTTTTTAACATCATTTATAGAAAGACATAAATCATTATTGTCGTCTATCATAATATCATATAATTTTGTAAGTAAATATGGTTGATTACCGGGTTTTCTGGAGCCATATAATTGCCAATTTGTTCCTCCAGTTGTAATACCTTCATCTAGAACTTCTTCCCATGTATTTTGCAAAGGTAAGTCACACCAAATATCCTGTAATTTTCGAAGAATTCTATTTCTTAATATAATTTGTAATGGTCTTTCAATATGAATACCAATGATCATATGAATACCATCTTTGGTCACTTCATCAAGCATATTGACATCTTCCTTTTCAAATATATATACAGGAATTCTAGTATTAGCTGGAATATTTAAAATATCTTTTAATTCTTCAAAATACAATTGAATCATGTCAGTAATATTATCTTCTGAATGTTGACGGTCTTCAATTTCAGTTTCATAACGAAAATCAAAATCAACTAATAAAGGACCGTTATCTGGATGTTGTTTTTCAGTAAGAAACTCGAGTTTTCCACTTGTGAAAACATGTTTTATATATTTATCATAAAAGTCGGGTAAATTTTCAATAGTATATACTCCACCCTTAACAGATAAATTATTATCTCCTATTCTAGTATGAGTAAACCCTTGACCTTTTTGAGAATAAAAGCTGTTTAAATAAGATTCAAATGATTTTTTCATATTAGACATAATATGTTATATATACACATATTATTTTTATGTCAATTTTTTTATATATGTTAGAATAATTAAAAATTAACGACTAATAAATGGATTTATTATTTTTTGGGGATAAATAATCAATAACTTTCTTAATATTAATTTAAATAAAAATATATAAAAATATATTAGTAAATATAATTTAAAGATGAGTTCGGATAACACCAATGGTGAAACAATAGTTATATCACGGGAAACTACAAGAAGGTTATTAAAAGATGTCAGAGAATTAATAAAAAATCCTTTGAATGAGGAAGGAATATATTATAAGCATCATGAATCAGAAATGTTGAAAGGATATGCATACATATGTGGACCTAAGGATTCAGTATATTTTGGAGGAAATTATTTTTATGAGTTTAATTTCCCATATGATTATCCACACCGCCCTCCAAAGGTTACTTTTTTGAATTTGGGTGGTATTGATGGTAATACAAGGTTTCATCCAAATATGTATAAGAATGGTAAAATGTGTTTATCACTTTTAAATACATGGAAAGGAGATCAGTGGACTGGATGTCAAAGTATAAGAACAATTTTGCTGACGATTCTCTCTATTTTAGATAATGGTCCTTTATTACATGAACCCGGATTTACAGAATTAAGTGCAGATTTTAATCCATATAATAAAATTATTAAATTTAAAAACATAGAATATAGTGTTTGTTATATATTGCAAAATAAGGCGAAAAATCTAAAGCTAGTAAAAGAAATGTTTGAAGAGGATATAAAAAAACAATATGAAAATAATAAAAAAACCTTAAAAGAAGTGATAGAGTCTAATATTCAATCGGAAAATGGAGAAAATATTCGAACTGGAATTTATAATTTAAAGGTGGAACTACATTGGAATAAATTATTAGATGAATTTAAAAAAATTAAAATATAAAATTGAAACAAAATAAAAATAATATATATATAATATTTAAAGATGCACTTCTGTAATAAATGCAATAATATGTATTACATCCGAATTGATTCGGAAGATGAAAATAAGCTAGTATACTACTGTAGAAATTGTGGTAATGAGGATGATCAGTTAACTGCGGAAAATATATGTGTTTCCAAAATCCAATTAAAAAGAAGTGAACAAAAATTCAATCATATTATTAATGAGTATACAAAATTAGATCCTACTTTACCTAGAATTAATACAATTAAATGTCCTAATAGTGAATGTAGTAGTAATAAACCTGATGGAGAAAGAGAAGTTATTTATTTGAGATATGATGATATAAATATGTTATATATTTATTTATGTGCGAAATGTGATACTGTATGGAAAACCCAAAAAAATAATTAATTCATTAATAGCATTATTTATAATAATATATTTTTTTTAATAAAAATTGAACTTAATATAAAAGTAATATGTTATATTATTATAAGTATGAGTGATTTAGAATTATCTGATAATGAATCCATTGGGCAAGTATCGGACGATGAACAAGATATTGCTCCAACATTTACTAAAAAAACAGTGAATATTTCTGATGAAAAATTAAAAGAATATGATGAAGAAGGTAATGTAATTGCGGATTATAATGAAGATGATGATGAAGATGATGAGGAAGAAGAACAAGTAGAAGATCCAGATGAGGATGTAGAGGATGATGAAGAAATTGATTATGATGATGAAGATATGGAAGATCCCCAGGTTACCGTTGCTAAAAAGAAAATTGCCAAAAAAACACAAGCTTCAAAAGAGGTAACCACCTTACCTGATACACAGATAGAATTACCTAGTGTATTTGAAAAGGAAGATGATGATTATGATTCTGGTAGTGATGAAGAAGAAGATGAAGACTATTTACAAAAATTTGATAAAGAAATTAGAGAGAATTATATATTAAGTCAACATCCTGAATCATTAATACATAATTATGATGAAATATATAATTTAGCAAAAGTCCAACGCAACAAGGAAAATATTATAGTGGATAATTTACATAAAACGATTCCAATATTAACCAAATATGAAAAGACAAAAATATTAGGTTTAAGGGCAAAACAATTGAATAATGGTGCGGTTCCTTATGTTAAGTTAAGCACAAATATAATTGATGGATATTTAATTGCCCTTAAAGAATTAGAACAAAAAAAAATCCCCTTTATTATTAGGCGTCCACTACCAAATGGGGCTTCAGAATATTGGCACCTTCAAGACTTAGAAATCATTTAACTTATTAAGTATAATAGGAAATATTTCTTCAAAATTAGTATAATCCAAATAGGAAATACTAATACTTTTTTCATTTTGACTTAAATTATTTTCTTTTACTTTTGGCACTTGGCGATCCGTATAAATAAATATACTCACCTTATTTAATCCATTATTTATGTCTGTCAATTGTTTATGATGTTTAATAGTAGAATTGGAAACTAAATGAATCATTATATCTGATTCATTTATTTTTGAACTATCGTTTATAAACATCTTTATTGGCAATTTTTTTATAGAAGTGATAAACTCCCATATTTTAAGATCTTGTGACGAATCGTCATAAGTTAAATAAATACTTTTGTTTGCAAAGACAGAAGAAGCGGAACCCATGATTGATCATTAAGTATTTGAAATTTATAATTAAAAAATATAACTTTATAAACTTCAATTTTTTTTTTTGATTAACACTTCCATCTATTACCACAATCTAAACAACTTACAAAAGTAGTCATCGGTTCATCAGCAGATCTAGTTTGTAATTGATAATAAGTGCATTTTTTTGATTTACATTTCCAACACTTAAAATCATCAGTTGAAGCTTCTAATTTGGGTTCATATTTATTTTCGTCTCTTATTTTTTTTAGTTCTAATAATTCCTCCCATTTATTTGGTTGCATTTCTTGATGTGTCATAAAAGCAACTTCATGGGCTTTTATTTTTTTATTTAAGATTGAATTAATTAACTCTTTATCTTTCAAGTTAATTGTTATTGTCCTTAATCTATTTATGTATAATTTTACAAAATAACTATTATCCCATTTCTTAACAACATTTATTTTTTCAGCATGCTTGAGACTATAATTAAATATTCCTTTTTCTAAATTACTAGCTAACTTCTCATTTTTTAATAATTTTTTTAATTTAATAACAACATTATTTCTAAATTCTTGTGGGTTTTCTACCTTGCGCATATTCTATTTACTATATTAATAATACTATTTCTTTAATCAATTTTTTTTATTATTTATTCATCATCACTATAACTATAATCTTCATATTCTAATTCTGACATCTCATCACTATATTCTCCTTCACTTTCTCCATCCTCTAAATGATTATCATCTACTACAAAATCATCTTTTAAATATCCGCTCTTTGTTTTCATTTCTAATGGAATACTTTCTAATTCATCTTCTTCCTCTTCATCTTCTTTTGCAGTATCAGCTAAATTTTCAAATCCTCCATATAAATCTTCATAAAATTTTTTCCATTCCTCTTCCTCTAAGTCAACATCAGATCCATCTTCATCCTTAGCTAAAAGAGCACATGTTCCAAAATATAAAATATTGTCTACTGGAGGAGGTAACTCATATTTATTTTCTGTATTCGCTTTACCATTATCTCTTGCAAACAAAGTTACAGAGGCAAAGTTATATTTATCTTTTTTATTAGTCCAAGTATGTCTTTCCTCAAATCCATCTGGTTTTTTAAATTTGCATTTTTTATATAATTCATCTCCTTTTTCAGAAACAAATTTACATATTTTTAATTCACCGGTTTTTTCAATAAGCACTATATTAACCATTATTATATCATTATTTAATCGGTTTAAATAGTTTATGATAAATATTATTATGTATATAATACCATGCAATAAATATAAAATAAATATATCTGAATTAGAGACATATTTATTTAATACAGCAGAAAAATTGCATTTTAAAACAAATGAAGGAATTTTTGAAATCTTTGGAGATAAAATATATAAAATAACAGAAAAAAATAATTGTGAAAAATTTGTATTAGAAAATAAAAAAGAATTATTTCAATTTAACTTGAAAAAAAATAACGATGTAAAAAAAGAAATTTATTATATTCCAATCAATTATACTTTTGAAAAAATAAAAACGAAACAATATCAATTGCATAAAAACAGTATTTTAACTTTAAATATAGAAAATAGTAATTATTTTTATTTTACGACAAAGGAAAATGAAATTACAAATTCTCTTAGGGAGGATATGATTTCGTTCTTATCCCTATTAAAACTATATAATTAATATATAATATGTTACCGTGGATAATTCAAATGTCCATAATTTCTTTAATATTAATTATATTAGTTCATTATTTATTTACTTTTTTTAAGACTAATTTGACTATTCCCAAAGTAAAAGATTTAGTAAATAAACCACAAGAACAATATGAAAAATTATTTGATACAATGAGCCAAACTAATATAAAACAACAACCTCTAGAAAATGATACAATGAAAGATGAATTAAAAAATTATTTAAAAGAATTAAGTGGCAAAAAATCTAATGAACATAAATCCAATGTAAATCAAATGGGTGGATTAATGACAGTTGATTCAATGGGATCTAGTGCTTATTCTTCTTTTTAGATTTAGACTTTTTCTTCTTGGTATATTTTACCCATCTTTTAACACCATTTTTAGCTGCTTTTACAACATACATTTTTCCATCATTTCCCTTTTTCTTAGTTCCTTTTGCGCATTTACTTGCTGAATAAGCTGGAGATTTTCGTGTTATGTATTTTTTATCTTTCATTTTTTTACATTTAGAATAACCTCTTCCCCCTACAAATGATAGAATCTGCTTAATTGCATCACGAGATAAAGGATTTTCATTTATTTTTCCAGTATTGGGATCCCTTGTACCTAATTCAATTGCACTAAAAGCTGCCCGTTGGTCTCTTTTTTTCTCATCTGAGGTTATTGCTTCTATAATCATCTTATTCTTTCCATTTTTACTATAATAAACTATTCTCTCTAACCGACCTCTTAACCTATATAATTGAATATATCTATCATTTCTTCTATTATGTGTGCCCGCTATCCATGCTTTATCTCTATGAGTTTCTGCTTCGGATTCAGCTTGTCTTAATTGAGGGATAAGAACTTCTGCGTTTTCAACTACCTTTGGAAGCACCATTAATGCGTCAAGTATTTTTTTTGCAATTTGTTTTTCTTCTTCTGTTCCCTTTTCCATATTTAGAAAATTTTGTTTTATTTTTGGAACATATTGTTCGGGAGTTTCACCTCCATAGGTGCGACCATGGTCTCCATATGTAGGCCAAATTACACCTTTCCATAAATTACCTACCTCATCATTATAATCAGGACTACCAGGAGAAAAAATTTCTCCTAAAAGATTAGAATAATCTTCTATTTTTTCCTCAATTGGAAGTATATTTCGAACTGAAGAGGTAATATGGTCTACTGCTTCTTTTGTAGTAGCTTTTGGAAAATCAGACATTATATAATATAATAACATATTTAAAGTTAATACAATGTAGTTAATATATGAATTTGAATCATCATAATCAAAGTCATTTATTAAAACGATTACCAGATTTGAAACTTCCTTATGATAATATTCATAAGAAAGTTTTTAGTGATTTATATGTATTAATTCCGAAAGGAAAGAAGCATATAGCATGGTTTACTTATTTTCAAGATAAGCGAGTATGTATTTTTATTGAAGTAACCTTAGGAGGTCAAAAACAAATAAATGAAATGTTTATTGTTCCCCAAAGTTATGATAAAAAATTAGTATTAGGAACACTATTTTTTGGAACAGTATTTAATATTGATAAAAAAAAGTATTATTCAATAGAAAATATTCATTACTATAAAGGGAAGAATATAGAAAATAACAATGAAAAATATAAATTATCTTTAATAAAAAATATATTGGAAAAAGAGCTAAAATCATGTTTTTTAACAAATAAAGGAATATGTATGGCAATGCCTATTATTGAGAGTAAATTTGAGAATTGTGTTGAAACAGCTAAATTACTCAGTTATAAAATTCATAGTATACAAAATAGAAATTTACATGGTAAAAATAATAATTATTCCAGCACTTTGTTTAAACAAATAGATGATGATGTTAAATCTAAAATCTTTATTGTAAAGGCCCAACTACAAAATGATGTTTATGATTTATATTATTATAATTCAAGAGAGTTAAAAAAATATGATATAGCATATATTCCTGATTATAAAACAAGCACAATGATGAATAATATATTTAGAAAAATTAAAGAAAATTTAAACCTGGATGCTTTAGAGGAAAGTGATGATGAGGAAGAATTTGAAAATATAAATGATGATAAATATGTCGATTTAAATAAATGCGTAAAAATGGAGTGTGAATTTAATAAAAAATTTAATAAATTTGTTCCAATAAAAATAATGGAAAATGGAAAAGTATGTAATATAAAAGAAATAAAATAATATTTTTTATTCCAAATATATATATGTCCATTGTTCAACAATCCGGTTTAGTAAATAGTCAAAATTCCCATTTTTCTAATCCTGGTTTTTCCAGCAGGGTTGGTGCTGCCTCTGGTTGTGGAGGTTCAGTTACTAGTCCTCAAGCTTTAAATCAATCAGGTATGTATGAGGTTATGAAAATTGGTGGAGCTAAAAAATGTCCTAAGAATTGCAAATGCAATTGTCATAATTGTTATTGCAGAGGAAACTGCTCAGGTAAATGTAGTTGTCCTTGCCATAAAAAATGTCAAGGGAATTGTGGTTGTGGATGCCATAAATGTATGTCTTGTGGAAAAAGACATCGTAAAGGAGGTAAAAAATGTCCCATGAGTGGAGGAAATGGTTATGGATTTTCCAAATCTCAATCTTTAGCTCCTACTTCCGGTGTTAATTCTGGAAATTCTGTTCATTTGGCTGGTTTTACTGGTTATCAAAATAAAGGAATAAATTCAGATACTAATATGGGTGCATCTTCACAATCCGGGGGGTCTGGATATGGATTTGGTTCTGGAGGTATTCCTTATTATTCATATAATCCTTCTCAAGGAGAGAATTTAAGCACTTTTGCTGGATCAGGTTATCCTCCAATTTCCAGACAATTAAATAATCAATGTATTACGCCTCCTATTTTAGTTCAAGGAGGAGGAAAGAGAAGAAAATCAAGAAAGGGAAGAAAATCCAGAAAGGGAAGAAAATCTAGAAAGGGAAGAAAATATTCAATGAGTAAAGGAAATAAAAAAGGAAGAAAATCTATAAAAAGACAAAAAGGTGGTTCAGGTCAATATATGAATAATATTGCCTATTCTCATATTTATTCTACGGGTGCACCTCCCTCTTTAGGACCTAATGAATCAATGTTGGCTTCTCCTCCTCCTATTACTCCTAAGAATGATTGTATGAATTCATGGAAACATTTAGGGGATACACCACCTTATAATGAGGTATATATGTAATTTATATTTTAATTAAACACACACCTTTTAATGGTTCCTCTTTTTTTTTTATTTTATTTGTGCTTTCTTTAGCTTTTGATGGGTCAAATTCAGTTTCCCATTTATCATCTATATAATCCTTATTTTTTGTAGATATGATATTATATTTTTGTTTCATATAATATTGTCGTCTTTTTTGCCATTGTCTTGTAAAAATCTCATGTGAATCAATGATATCAATAACAAGGGGTTGGGTATGTTTCGTTCTTAATATTCTCCCAACCGATTGACATACATCTGTTTTTGGACTTGCCATTAATAATGTAGTTAATGTTTTAATATCTAATCCTTCAGACGCCATCGCATAAGTAGCTATAATGATTTTTTTATTTTCACTTTCTTTTAGATCAGCTTCTTTCATTCCTCCAATATAATAACCGACTGAAGCAATATTTCTATGTTCTACAGCTTTATATAAGTAGGTAATTAAGGATTTATTATGGGCTAATATCATAATCTGTTGATCAGGATTTTTCTGTAATTCATTTTGTAAAACTTTTATAATAAATTCCGATCTATGATTAAAATTACATAATTTTGAAATCATTGTGCTATAAAGAGGATTTCCTTTGTAATCATATTTGATTTCATTAAATTCAGGATCATCATGTTTATAATATATACCCTTAACTATAACACTATGTTCCTTGGTGTCTGTTTTTTCCTTATGAACAATATCTCCTAAAAACATTTTAAATACTTTAGTCAAACCATCTTTCCTTTGCATTGTTCCTGATAATCCCAATGTATAATTAGTAATAGCTTTCATCATACATCTGCTGAACACCTCAGCCCCTAGATGATGAGTTTCGTCGTAGATGGATAAACCAAAACTATCAAATAAATTGTCTGGGTATTCTTTTTGACTTAAAGATTGAAGCATTCCAATTACAATATCTTTATTATCAATATCAATCGTTTGACCTTGGATTTTTCCAACTCTTGCGTTAGGTAAAAATTGTTGAATTCTTTCAATCCATTGATTTAAAAGAAAGGATTTATGAACAACTACTAGGGTTTTCTTTTTAAGTTTAGAAATAATATATAACGCCATTACTGTTTTTCCTTTTCCTGGATCAACATCTAATAATCCACCACCACTATCTTTTACAAAATTAAGATATTTATTAACAATATTAATTTGATATTCTCTCAATTCTCCTTGGAAATCTAGATTAATATTGTCACCAAGAGATAGTTTATTTTCGCAAAAATCCCCGAAATTATCAATTCCAAAATATCTAGGAAGATAAAATTTTTGAGGAGATTCTCTATAAACAGGAAACGGTTCTGGTTGTGCAGGTGATTTAGGCAAGTATGGTTTAACTGTTAATTCATTCCTAATAAATATTTGTTCTTTATTAGTTAAATCTTTCTTATATATTGAATATCCTTTTTTTCCTAAGTAACTCATCTTATTATTAATATAAATTTTTCTTTTTATTCAATTTTATTAAATATTTAGAAAATGCCTC
>Ga0222714_10000938_pt1 | contig 32991 bp, 45 predicted proteins | sample C33_3DmetaG_FD_165048 | JGI IMG/M metagenome (GOLD analysis project Ga0222714, IMG submission 165048) | Estuarine water microbial communities from San Francisco Bay, California, United States - C33_3D | ecosystem: Environmental > Aquatic > Marine > Unclassified | place: USA: California... | reverse complement strand
ATCTCTATAAAAAGGAAAGAGTTCGTGTCGCTGGTATCGATACTCCAGAGAAACGCACAACGAACGACGAAGAAAAAGCATTGGGTTATGATGCTACCCACTGGCTTGAGGAGAAATTGGCAGGCGCTATTGCTGGTGCTGATGACCTTATTATTAGGACTGAACTTGTTGGTGGTTTCGGGAAGTACGGTCGCCTTCTGGGTTGGTTATACGTTGGGGACGCAGAGTTGTCCCTCAACGAACAAATGATTACAGAAGGCTACGCCTGGGCTTATGACGGCGGAACCAAGCAAAAGAACTTTGAAGAACTCAAAGAAATCAGACGTGCCAATGGAAGTCTAGTTGAGTAACCCTTATATTATTTGAATGTAAAGACATACTTATAAAATCGTAGCCTAATGTAACACACAAATTTGCTACATAGCGTATAATCTGTGTAGCACGGAGTTACAATGATGTACGGATTTTATATGCTCGTCGTGTTTGTTGCCATCTTGGTAGCAATCGCTGGCGTTGATGAAACTCTAAAGATATTCGCATACGCAGATCTTCAAATTCGTTATGCATTCATCCGTCTTCAGATGAAGTGGATGGGTTGGAAACTCAAGAGGCAACTTGTCAAAGAGACCAACAATTTTGAAAAGTTCCTCAAAGAATACAACAAATGAATACTAAGACTTGTAAGAAATGTGGTGCCACATGGATCAATGGAGAGCACTACTGGTCTGGCACTGGCAAGAAAGGCAATGAACTTGACCTTGCTGGTTTGGTCTGTAACAAACTAGGTGATGATAATTGCATCAACCCATGTAGGGGACAAGATGGTGGTGTCACCTGGGAGAAGAGATTGACAGAACTAGAGAAGGATCACCCAGCAGACTAAATATCAAGTAGTGACTGAGTTTTGTTGTGGCAGCTGGTAATGATGTCTATTTGGGTAATCCTAATCTAAAGAAAGCAGGAACCCCAATTAATTTTACAAAGAAGCAAATTGATGAGTGGATCAAGTGTAAGAACGATCCTGTTTATTTTGCTATGAATTACATCAAGATTATTTCTCTTGATGAAGGTCTTGTTCCATTTGAAATGTATGACTTCCAAAAGAAAATTCTTGAGGACTTCCACTCCAACAGATTCAACATTGCAAAACTCCCAAGACAGACTGGTAAATCCACCACGGTGGTTGCTTATCTATTATTCTATGCAATTTTTTATGATAGTGTTAACATTGGCATACTTGCTAACAAAGCATCAACTGCCAGGGAACTCCTAAGTAGGCTACAATTAGCTTACGAGAACTTGCCAAAGTGGATGCAGCATGGTGTACTAGTATGGAACAAAGGTAATGTTGAACTTGAAAATGGATCAAAGATTCTGGCTGCTTCTACATCTGCGTCTGCTGTCCGAGGCATGTCGTTTAATATCCTATTTCTCGACGAATTCGCTTTCGTTCCAAACCATGTTGCGGAGCAATTCTTTGCCTCTGTTTATCCTACTATTACTTCTGGTAAAAGCACAAAAGTCATAATCATCTCAACGCCGAATGGCATGAACCACTTCTACAAGATGTGGGAGGATGCTAGGCGTGGTAAGAACGGATATGTCACTAACGAAGTCCATTGGTCGCAGGTCCCTGGAAGGGATGCTAAGTGGAAAGAAGAAACAATCAAGAACACATCCTTACGACAGTTCGCACAGGAATTTGAGTGTGACTTCTTAGGATCGGCAGACACATTAATCAATCCATCTAAATTACAAGCTATTCCATTCGCAGACCCCATCGCTAGCAATGCAGGACTTGACATTTACGAGAGAGCAGAAAAGGATCACGAATATATTATTACTGTGGATGTTGCCAGGGGAATTGGCGGCGACTATAGTGCTTTCATCGTGTTTGATATCACCACGATGCCGTATAAGATCGTTGCAAAGTACAGAAATAATGAGATTAAACCTGTACTGTTTCCCTCGGTAATTTTCCAAGTCTGTAAAGAATACAATAACCCATACGTATTGGTAGAAGTAAATGACATCGGTGATAGTATTGCTGCAACTCTCAACTACGATCTCGAATATCCTAACGTCCTTATGTGTGCGATGCGAGGGAGAGCTGGTCAAATTGTCGGACAGGGTTTCTCAGGTAATAAAACTCAACTAGGTGTGAAGATGAGCGTGACCGTGAAGAAGATTGGTTGCGCTAACCTCAAAGCAATTATTGAAGAAGACAAACTTATTTTTACAGATTTCCAAATCTTCCAAGAGCTTACCACATTTGTTCAGAAGAAACAAGCATGGGAAGCAGACGAAGGATACCACGATGACCTTGTAATGTGTATGGTTCTCTTTGCATGGTTAGTCATGCAAGAATACTTTAAGGAGATGACCGATCAAGATGTCAGGAGACGCATCTACGAAGAACAGAGAAATCAGATCGAACAGGATATGGCACCTTTTGGATTCATTGATGATGGTCTTGGAGATGATACTTACATTGATGCTGATGGAAATCTTTGGGAGTATGGGGACAAGCAAGAAGAAGTATCGTATATGTGGAATTACTGATGGATTTAGGAGATCAATTTTCACTAGAACATTTGCTCTTCAGGGAGAGAGTGTGTAGATCTTGTGGAATAAAAAAAGATTTGATCTCTGAGTTCTATCTCACCAGAAAAACAAAAAAAGGTCATCCGTCAGCATATGCATACGAATGTAAGGACTGCACAGTTAAAAGAGTAATAGATAGTAGGAAGAAGCGTGATCCATTCATGGATTGGGGATATCCAGATTGGTAGTTCATGCATGGCTCACCACCCGTGAAGCATCCAAAAATCTAAATAGATTTAGATAATTTTTGGAGTATCCAGAGGTAAAACATGGCAAGTCAAGTCTCGCCTGGTGTTATTATTAGAGAACGTGATTTATCAAATGCTGTAGTCGTAGGTGCATCATCTATCACTTCTGCATTTGCTTCCAGTTTTAGAACTGGACCAGTAGGCGCTATTACTAAAATCAATTCAGAAAGAGAACTAATCGACACCTTTGGTTCTCCATCAGAAGAAAACGCAGCTGATTGGCTGGTTGCTGCTGAGTTTTTAAACTACGGCGGAAGACTAGCAGTTGTTCGTGCTACAACAGCTGTCAAAAACGCAGCAGCATCAGGTAGCGGTGTTTTAATCGGAACCAAAGGAGATTTCGATGCTGGTGTAGGTTCAAGCGAGAAATTTGTTGCTCGCTATGCTGGTGCAGACGGTAACAACTATCTAGTAGTAGTTGCTGATCGTGGCGCAGATCAAATTGTTACAGTTGATGCAGCACTAGATCCAGCACCTTCAGTTGGCGATGCAATCACTGTTGGCGGTAAAGCAGGTAAAGTCTATTCAGTAGCAGCAGATGCACTATCGTTTGCTATTGTTCTAGATGCTCCAGCAACTTTAGTTGCTGTTGCTGACACCATTGTTGGTGCAGGAGCTGGCGCTACTGATGTAGCGGTAACCGCAGTTCAATCCTGGTATAACAATACCGATATCGCTTCAACTGGTCTCAAGCTTTCAGCAATTGCTCCACGTCCTGGCACTTCTGCTTGGGCTGCAGAGCGTCACCTCAGCTATGACGAAGTTCATGTTGCTGTTGTTGATGAAAGCACCAATACAATCGTTGAGAGACTAACTTATCTTTCAAAGATTAGCGATGCAAGAACAGCAGAAGGCGCTTCAAATTACTGGAGATCTGCTATCAATGAGTTCTCTGGAAAACTATACAGCGGTGTAGAACTTTCTGGAGCTGATCTTGCTGCTGCTGGTACTGGAGAGTGGGGAGATACTGCTGCTTCTTATGGAGCAACCTCATCCGTTCCTGTAAAACTAAAACTATCCACTGTAAGAGAATATTCCCTAAGTGGTGGTGTTGATGATTACGCATATACAGTTGGTGAGATTGATGCTGCATATGATCTGTTCTTAGATACAGAAGATGCAGAAATCGATTTTGTTCTAGGTGGTGGTTCAATCACTTGGGCAACTGGAGAAGCAGGATACACAACAGCAGAGGCGGCAACTCTTGGTAAGTATGCTGCTGCTGTTGCACTTGCAACTTCAAGAGCTGACTGTGTTGCTTTCGTTTCTCCTTACATTGGCAACCAAGTTGCTACTGCTGGAAACGCTGCTCTAACTTCAACACAACAAAGAGATAACACCATCGCATTCTTCGATGGACTACCTTCAACTTCATACGCAGTATTTGATAGCGGCATCAAATACACCTATGATCGTTTCAACGACAAGTATCGTTATGTTGCATGTAACGGTGATGTTGCTGGTCTATGTGTCAGAACTTCACTTTCTCTGAATGATTGGTATTCTCCTGCTGGTGTAAATAAGGGTGGTCTACGTAACGTAGTCAAACTTGCTTACAATCCTGGCAAGGCAGATAGAGATGAACTCTATACTTCCAGAATCAACCCAATCGTTTCACTTGCTGGTTCTGGTCCTGTTCTATTTGGCGATAAGACCGCTCTCGCATCACCTTCTGCATTTGACAGAATCAACGTTCGTCGTCTCTTCCTCAACATTGAGAAGAGAGCAAGACAACTTTCGAGAAGTGTTCTATTCGAGCAAAACGATTCACTCACCCGTGGTGGATTTGCTTCTGCAATGAATGGATTCCTTTCTCAGATCAAGGCAGATAGAGGTCTAACCGATTACTTCGTTGTTTGTGATGAGAGCAATAACACTCCTGCTGTTATTGATGCCAACGAGTTCGTTGCTGAGATTTATCTACAACCAACCCGTTCCATCAATTATGTAACAGTTACACTAACTGCTACAAGAACTGGAGTTTCATTCTCTGAAATCATCGGTAGATAATTAATAATATATCAGCAAAAATCGTAACGAGGTAAACAACAATGCCACTCTCATCAAGTATCGATGGATTTCTAGGTTCTATTAAACAGGGCGTTAAGCCCAATATGTTTGAGGTAGAAATCCAATTCCCAGATAACACCAATAAGCCATCAGGTGATATTGCTCTTACAAATCTTCTTTGTAAGTCAACTAATCTTCCTGGTTCAAACCTAGGTGTTATTGAAGTTCCTTTCAGAGGTAGAACTGTAAAGATTGCAGGAGATCGTACCTTTGATAACTGGAGCGCAACATTCTTCAACGACAAGGATTTCAAAATCCGTGGTTTCTTTGAAGAGTGGTCCCAGTTCATCAACACTCATGAAGAGAACACTGCTCCAAGATTTGTACCAGAGTTTAGCGACACTGGTTACATGGCAACTCTCAAAGTTCATCAACTAGAGAAGAATGCTACAGAGCCAGGTGGTTCTATCATCAGAACTTACAGTATGCATCACGCATTCCCAACTTCAGTTTCTTCAATTGATCTTGCTTATGACAGCAACGATCAGATCGAAGAATTCACAGTTGAGTTCCAAATGTCCTACTGGACCACTGAGAACCCAACCGCTGGTAATGCTGCTGCAAACGCATAAATTCTGATCTAATAAATAGTTGAACGCTCAACTGTTTGTATTTTAATCATGAGTCAGTTATTTGGCTTCCAGATTAACAGAAAGGAGGGACAGAAGGGGCAATCCCCTGTCCCTCCTTCTGCTGATGAACCCATCGCCGTCGCCGCAGGTGGGTATTATGGAACGTATGTAGATACGGATAATCAAGCTCGCAATGAGTTTGAGATGATCCGTCGTTATCGTGACATGGCGATTCACCCTGAGGTGGATAGTGCGGTAGATGAAGTTGTTAATGAATTCATAGTAAGTGATGCTTACGATTCTCCAGTAGAAATTAATTTAGATAATCTAGATGTTGGTGCTGGAGTAAAAAATAGAATTCGTAATGAGTTTGAATATGTCAAACGTCTGTTGAATTTTGACAATCGCGCACATGAGATTGTCAGAACTTGGTACATTGATGGTAGGTTATTCTACCATAAGGTAATCGATTTAGATAATCCAAAGAAAGGAATTACGGAACTTCGTTACATCGATCCGATGAAGATCAAGAAGGTCCGTCAAAAAATTGACAACACTCCAAAAGATTCTCTAGCGAAAGCAGCAATCAAAGGCACGGCGCTTGAGTATGAATATGGAACGTTTGTTGATTACTATCTTTACAATCCAAAAGGATTTTACAAAGGTGGTGTTCTAGGACCAATTGGTGATATGTCACTCTCACAAGGCGTGAAGATGGCAGTTGATTCTATCACCTTTGTTCCTTCAGGACTACAAGATTTAAACAAGAGAATGGTTCTTGGTTTCCTGCATAAGGCAATCAAGTCACTCAATCAACTCCGCATGATTGAAGATTCACTTGTTATCTACAGACTATCACGCGCACCAGAACGTAGAATTTTCTACATTGATGTTGGTAATCTACCAAAGGTCAAGGCAGAACAATACCTGCGCGATGTGATGTCTCGCTACAGAAACAAACTTGTCTATGACGCGCAAACAGGAGAGATGCGTGATGATAAAAAGCATATGTCAATGCTTGAAGATTTCTGGCTCCCTCGCCGCGAAGGTGGTAGGGGAACTGAGATCACTACACTCCCAGGCGGTCAGAACCTTGGCGAACTCAAGGATGTTGAGTATTTCAAAAAGAAACTTTACAATTCACTCAACCTACCACCTTCCCGCCTTACGGATGACAACAAAGGGTTTAATCTTGGTAAGACCACAGAGGTTCTTAGGGATGAACTCAAGTTTGCTAAGTTCATCGGTCGTCTCCGCAAGCGTTTCTCAGAACTATTCCAAGATATTCTGAAGACCCAACTAATTCTCAAAGGTATCATCTCACCTGAAGATTGGGATGATATGAAGGAGCATATCCAATATGACTTCTTGTTTGATAATCATTTCAATGAACTAAAAGAAATTGAAATGATGAATCAGAGAATGATGGCTGTCACTCAGATGGATCCATTTGTTGGTAAGTATTTCTCTGTTGAGTATGTTCGCCGCAACATTCTCGGTCAAAAGGATAAAGACTTTATTGAAATTGATAAGCAGATGAAGAAAGAAATTTCTTCTGGTCTTGCTATTGATCCAGCACAAACCAACATGATGGATACAATGTCACAGCAGAATACCGCGTTCCAACCAGAACTACAAGACATGCAAGCACAAGATGCTGCAGCTAGAGAAGCGGAAGCTGCTGATGATAGCGTTGATCGTGAGGTTGATAAAGCAAAGAGAATGCCCAAACCTCCATCAAATACTAAATAAATTATACGGAATTGTTATCATGGAACAACATAACCCTGAACCAGGCGTCGTTAATATCGTTGATAAGATCAGCGACAACGACAGAGCATCTGCTATTGATGCTATTCATGACCTGCTTTTTGCCAAGGCATCTGATGCAATGGCAACCTATAAGCAAGTTGTAGCGAAAACATTCTTTGACGAACCTACAGAGACAGAGACCGATGAAACTGATAACGGAACAGATTGAAGACGTTCAAATCCTTACTGAGGAGAGGGACGGTAAGAAGCTTCTTTACATTGAAGGAGTTTTTCTTCAGTCAGAACTAAAGAACCGCAATGGTCGCATGTATCCTTTTGAAGTTCTCAACCGCGAGGTAGAGAGATACAACGAGGAATATGTAAAACCAAAACGTGCCTTAGGAGAACTCGGTCACCCAGATGGTCCTACTATCAACCTTGATAGAGTATCACATAGGATCGTAAGTCTCCGCGCCGAAGGTCATAACTTTATCGGTAAGGCACAGATCCTAGATACGCCGATGGGTAACATCGCTAAGTCACTTCTAGGTGAAGGAGTTCAGTTAGGTGTTTCCTCTCGTGGTATGGGAAGCATTGATAAGCGCGAATCAATTTCTATTGTCCGCGATGACTTCATGCTAACCACCGCAGCAGATATCGTTGCTGATCCTTCCGCACCCGATGCATTTGTGAATGGAATCATGGAAGGCAAAGAGTGGGTCTGGGATAACGGAATCCTAAAGGAGCGCGAGATTGCTAAATATCAAAGATTCATTGAAGAATCACGCAGAGATCTTGAAGAGAGAACTCTGAGAGTATTTGAGGATTTCCTCGGAAAACTCTGATTTATAAATAAACTTAGAAATAATTATACGGAAAACTACGAGGTAAACTCAAATGTCAGATATGCTAAACGAAAAGTTTGAAGAGTTTGTTACCGAGCAGAAGGTGATTTTAGAAGCTAATGATCCTATGCCAACGGTTCAAGCTTCTGTTATCCCTGCTGCAGGTAGCGACCCTTCACAGGTTTCTGACGTTCAGACTGCAAAGGCTGGCGGAAAGGATCCTATGCCAACCGTCCAACCTTCTGTTGCTATCGGTCAGAAAGCAGCAGCAGATCTGGGTGGTTCAACTTCTGGTCCGCTTCATTCGGACAAAGAAGAGGGCGAGCAAAATCCTGGCGCGAAAGCGGCAGCACCTATCTCGCAAGTTTCTGGTGATCCCCAACTATCATCCAAAAAGGATGCTGGTGATCAGGGAACCCAACCATCTGTTGGTGCTCAAGTAGCATACGGAACCAACATGGGTGGTAACGTCACATATCCAATCCATGCAGGATTTGAAATTGATATGACTGACGACGTAAATGCCCTCCTAGAAGGCACAGAACTCTCTGAAGAGTTTGCTGAAAAAGCAAAGACCATTTTTGAGGCTGCTGTAAGAGCAAAACTCTCTGAAGAGTATGACAGACTTGTAGAACACTTTGCCACTGAATTAGAGAAGCAAGTAGAAGCTGCTAAGGCAGAACTCTCTGAAGAAGTAAATGGCACAGTGAACTACGCTATCGGTCAATGGATGGAACAGAACCAAGTTGCCATTGATCGTGGTATCAGAAATGAGATTACCGAAGACTTCATCGCAGGTCTGAAGGGTCTCTTTGAAGAGCACTATATCGCTATCCCCGACGAAAAAGTTGATGTGGTAGAAGGTATGGCTGACACAATTCGTGAAATGGAAGCGCGTCTTGACGAACAGGTTAAGGCAAATGTGAAATTACAAAATCGTCTAAATGAGTCTGCAAAACTCAACATTCTGAACACTGTTTCGGAAGGACTAGCAGATACTCAGAAAGAAAAACTCGCAGCACTTGTAGAAGGTCTAGAGTTTGTTTCGGAAGAGTCATTCGCCGCGAAGGTAAAAACCATCAAGGAGTCTTACTTCAAAGAATCAATCGCTATTCCAGCAGATGTTGCTGATGAAACCCCAGTTGATAGTGGCGAAGAGGTATCACCTGCAATTGCAGCATATCTCCAAGCACTTGATCGCTGGTCCAAATAATTAATCCCCCATTTTTTCAAACGGAGCAAACAAATGTTTAACGCACAAGCTCTAACTGAAAAGTGGTCACCTGTTCTAGGTCATGAAGGCGCTGGTGCCATCAAGGACAATTATAGAAAGGCTGTTACCGCTGTTCTGTTAGAAAATACCGAAAAGCAACTACGCGAAGAGCGTGGTATGATGAACGAAGCTAGCACAGTTGGTGCTATTGGCGGTAATGCACTTTCAGGTTCGGGTCTAACAACCCAAACTGGTGGTCTTGCAGGTTTCGATCCTGTAATGATCTCCCTAATCAGACGTGCTGCACCTAACCTCGTTGCATATGACATCTGTGGCGTTCAGCCAATGTCAGGTCCTACTGGACTAATCTTCGCAATGAAGTCGCACTACAACACTCGTGCAGGTGCTGAGGCACTCTACAACGAGCCTGATGCTAACTTCTCTGGTAACCAGCAGGGTCCTGCTGCATACAACGATCCCGTCGCTCCTCTTGGCGATGGTGGCGTTACCGACGCTAACCCTGGTCTCCTTAACGACGCAACTGGTGGTGGTACAACCGCTGCTAACTACGAGCGTCAAGGTGGTCTAATCGCAAGAGCAGACGCTGAGACCCTAGGTTCAGGCGCTGGTAATCTATTCAACGAAATGGATTTCAGCATCGAGAAGACCTCAGTTACTGCTAAGACCAGAGCACTACGCGCTGAGTATACCCTAGAACTAGCACAAGACCTCAAGGCAATCCATGGTCTTGATGCTGAGCAAGAGCTTGCCAACCTTCTCTCAAGCGAGATCCTCGCTGAGATCAACCGTGAAGTCGTTCGTACCGTCTACACCGTTGCTAAGTCTGGCGCTCAGAACAACGTTGCTAACCAAGGCGTATTTGACCTCGACGTTGATTCCAACGGTCGTTGGTCGGTTGAGAAGTTCAAGGGTCTAATGTTCCAGATCGAGCGTGATGCTAACGCAATCGCTCAAGAGACTCGTAGAGGAAAGGGCAACTTCATCATCACTTCTGCTGATGTTGCTTCTGCTCTCGCTATGTCTGGCACCCTCGACTACTCCTCAGGTCTAAGCGGCGCTGGTGGTCCTTCCATCGGTGAAGTTGATGACACTGGTAACCTCCTAGTCGGAACCATGAACGGCAGAATCAAGGTCTATGTTGATCCTTATTCGGCAAACGTTTCTGGCACCCACTACTACGTAGTTGGTTATAAGGGTTCTTCCCCATATGATGCAGGTCTATTCTACTGCCCATATGTTCCCCTCCAGATGCTCCGTAGCATTGATCCTGAGACCTTCCAACCTAAGATTGGATTCAAGACTCGTTACGGCATGGTTGCTAACCCATTCGTTCTCAATGGCGGAACTCCTGATGCTGAGGCTCTTACCCACAATAAGAACCAGTATTACAGAAGAGTTCGTGTTGCGAACCTCATGTGATCCATTCACAAATCAACACACTGGGACCCGCAAGGGTCCCTTTTTTTGTAAATACTACATTAGGAATTATAACAATATGTCTAGCGGTCGTTTGACTAAGGTTGACATTCTCGCCAAAGTTTATAAAATGAAGACGGAGCTACATGTGAACTCCAACAGAAGATCCAAAGAATGGTGTGATGGTGCTAACGCAGCACTGAACAAAGTTCTTGATTACCTAAACGAATTTTCCTCATGAATCAACCCACCCTAGTTTTATTACTATGTCTTTCTCCGCTTGCGGCGGTATTCATTGTGATGAAACTTGCTTTGTGGTTATCTGAAACATCTGCTTTCAATAGCGAAACGCAAAAACTAAAGCGTATGCAGCACGGACCATATGAAGTATGGGACGAAGAAGAGGAGGACGATGAATGGATTTAGATAAACTCTACAAGGAGATTTTGAAAATGAAAAATACTGTTCTCATGGAAGAACCGTGTCCTCTCTATGAACCAGAGTGGGAAGAAGCAACCGAAGAAGATTGGGAAGACTTTTGGAATAACGAGGATAAAAATGGAACCAGTAACTAAATCAGAAGTTCAGGAGATGATAGATGATGCCATACGAAAGCACAATCGTAATGCTTCGATTATCAGTATGTGTGTTGGTTGGGTTGTTCTGTCTCTTTTTGCTGAAGGTCTCCTTCGACTCATTGGAGTAATACCACCTCTACTGCCATGGCTAAACATTACCCTGAAATAATAGGAGTTATTCTTTTATTCCTTTTTGGTATAACCATGATTATCCAAGGACACTTCATCTTCCATGGTAAATATGGGTATAAGCATTCGGAACGTGATAAGAAACGTTCTGCTGATATTCGGAAACAACTGGAACAAATCATCAATGCGAATGGACATTCTACAGAAGAGGATTAGGCAATTGGAAATTGCAGAAAAGATTGACGAAGCTTTGTACGAATGGTATTCGGAACAAGGGCGTCCTGTCCCACAGTGGAAGAAAGAAAAGCAAACGTGGTGGAGAGAGTATCTCATTGATTTAGGTCTCGATCCAAACAATCCATAAATACTAGGTAGCTTGGGAAGTTGACATGGCAGCTGAGTGGTATAAAGAGCAACCTAAAAATAGAAATTTTCTAAATCCAATTGGGTATTTACTCAAGTTAGAAAAATTTGAAGGTGTTGATTTCTTTTGTCAATCAGTTAATATCCCCGACATTTCAATGCCAACCACGGAAGTTCCAACAAGATTCAGAAATGTTTCTATTATTCCTGGTGGCGGTGTAAGTTTCGGGGATTTTGTCGTGCGATTTATTGTTGATGAAGACCTAGTAAATTACAACGCAATTCATTCATGGATGCGTGATAATGGCAATGCAGATCAGATGTTGAGAGAAACTGTTGAGAAAGATATTTACACAGATGCTCAGTTGCAAATAACAACATCTCAATATAATCCTGCGTTTATTGTAGATTTTAAAAATATATTTCCCGTATCATTAAGCTCTTTGCAGTTTGATGCTACAATTACAGATGTTGAATATATTACTGCAGAGGTAGTTTTTAAACATCAACAGTTTTTCCTTCTCGATAAAAATAATAATCGTCTATGAACTTTGAATCTCTTCGTAATAAATTTGAACAATTGAGGGAAGAATGGGCAGAAGATAGTGCTGTCGATTTTCAATTCAAGAACAAACAATATACCACAGATCTGGGACAACTCGCGTTAGACATCCCTTTCCAACATAATAAATACTTAAACCATTACACTGACATTCAGCAGATCAAGACTTCGCTGGAATTTGAGATCCGCAAAGTGGTGAAGGAAAAACGTGAGTATTACTCTGGCGAAGCAGACGCCAAAACTTACGCCGCCAAACCATTTGGATCAAGCATCAAGACTTCAGAAAAAATGAAAACTTACCTAGAGGCAGACGATGATATCGTCAATCTTGAGGCAAAGATCAAATATCTAGACCAGATGCTTTACTGGTTGGATCAAGTCATGAAGCAAATTTCTAACAGAGGTTTCCAGATCAAGAGTGCCATTGAGTGGGAGAAATTTATCAATGGACAATAATGACACTCCTCTCCGTAAAAAAGAAGAATGAAGTATACGTAACTGTTCAGTCCGTTGAGCCCCATGTGCATATGGAGCTTGCGGACTATTTTTCGTTTGAAGTTCCTGAAGCAAAGTTTCTAAAGAAGAACCCCAGATACAAATACTGGGATGGAACTATTCGTCTATACTCCCCTGGCACTGGTGAACTCTATGGCGGTTTGATGGAGCACCTAAAAGTGTGGGCAGATGAAAGACAATATCAGATTGAATATGAAAAAAATGATTGGTATGGAGATGTTGAAGAGACAAATGACTTTGTTTCTCCTGCTGGTATCAAAACCTTTATGGACAAGATCACCAGAACGGGAATTACTCCACGCGACTATCAGTACAATGCGGTCTATGAAGCGATAAAAAATAACCGCAAGTTACTTCTTTCTCCTACGGGGAGCGGTAAATCTTTGATGATCTATTCCCTCGTCAGATACTATACTGCTACCAACAAGAAGACGCTCATCATCGTCCCTACTACGTCCCTGGTAGAACAGATGGTCAATGACTTTAATGATTATGGGTGGAATGCTGACGATCATGTTCATAAGATTTACTCTGGTAAGGATAAGAATACTGATAAACCAATCATCATTTCTACCTGGCAATCTATCTATAAATTTCCCAAGAGATATTTTGATGACATTGATTGTGTGATCGGTGATGAAGCTCACCTGTTTAAGTCTAAGTCATTGACTGGCATTATGACAAAGCTTCATAATGCAAAATACAGATTTGGTTTTACGGGCACCCTTGACGGTAGCAAAACACATAAGTGGGTATTAGAAGGTTTATTTGGTAATTGTGAGCGTGTAACTAAAACAGATGATTTAATTCGTCAAGGGCACCTAAGTAAATTTAGGATCAAAGTGCTGCTATGTAAACATGCTCCCCAATATTTTGAAACATATCATGATGAAATTGAATACTTAATTCAACATCGTGGTAGAAACAATCTGATTAAAAACTTAGTCAAGGACATAGAAGGTAATACTCTTGTGTTGTTCAACTATGTGGAGAAGCACGGGGAACCACTTTTTGAATTGATAAATAGCACCATAGACCACGAGCGGAAAATGTTTTTCGTTCATGGTGGCACTGATGTTGAAGACAGGGAACAAGTCCGACAGATTACTGAAAATGAAAACAATGCTGTGATCATTGCTTCATACGGTACATTTTCAACTGGTATCAACATCAAACGATTACACAATATTATATTCGCTTCACCAAGTAAATCGCGTATCCGAAATCTTCAATCTATTGGACGTGTATTGCGTAAAAGCGAAGGAAAAGATATCGCAACCTTATACGATATTGCTGATGATATTGGCGGACAAAATTACACACTCAAACATTTAAATGAAAGAGTAACCATTTACAATGAAGAGAACTTTAAGTATGAGGTTATTAGAGTAAACCTTAGAGCAAATTAAATATGGAAGAAGAATTTTATGCAACATTGAAATTAGTATCAGGGGAAGAAGTAGTAGCTAAAGTCTGCTACCTTCCCGATGAAGATAAGATAATGTTGGACCGACCGCTAGCAGTTGAAAATGCTAAGCATAAAAAAGGAAACATGGAGGTGACAGGATTTGCATTAAAAGAATGGATCTCTGCAACCTTTGATAGTATGTTTGTTGTAGATAAAACTCACATCATGACCATGACCGAGATCGAAGGTGAGATTGTTGAGTTCTACGAAAAAACCCTCAACCGATTAGAGAGCGGAAAGTCTCTAGTTGGCAGAGGGGATAAATTACCCAGAAGGTCTGGATATCTAGGATCAATAAAAGAGATGAAAAAATCTCTAGAGGACATCTATAAAAAGAGCTAAAAGCTACAACCTCTCTTGAACCCTTAACAGAGTTATTCTACTAAGTTTCTGAGGTCTTGTCAAGACCCCCCTTTACATATGACCCACACGATGCTATACTTGATACAAATCATGGTAAGATAAACGTGGCATACGCAGTAATGGCAAAGAAAAAGCAAACCGAAAACTATGTAAACAACAAGGATTTCCTTGCTGCCATTACCGAGTATCGATATAAGGTACAGAAGGCAAAGGAACTAGGAAAGCCACGTCCTAGGGTAACCAATTATCTGGGAGAATGTTTTCTCAAGATTGCCACACACCTGTCGTACAAACCCAACTTCGTCAATTATATGTTCCGTGAGGACATGATCTGTGACGGTATTGAAAATTGCTTGCAGTACATTGATAACTTTGATCCTGAAAAATCCACGAATCCTTTCGCCTATTTTACGCAGATTATCTACTACGCCTTCCTCAGGCGTATTCAAAAAGAAAAGAAACAACTTGAAATCAAAGGAAAAATCCTAGAGCGTTCAGGTTATGACGAAGTTATGCACACTGATACATTTGATGGTACAATGTCTGGCATGAACGCTTCTTATTCTGACATGGGTAGCATCAAAGAAAGTATTGAAACTAGAATGAACCGATGAGTGAAACACAAGATTATGAATGGTATGAAACACCTTATGGAAAATTCAGAGTTGCAAAGTCAAGGTTTGGAACGTGGAATAGCTTTGGTGAGAATGGCGAGGGGTTCCTCACAGGCCCCACGAGGGAAAGTGTCCTGGGTGGAACGGCATTCTACTTGGAAGGTAAAGCAACCAATTGGGCAAACTACTACTCGTCTGACTCATATGATGGAACTGTTGGAGGTAAATTATGAAGATCGCGCTAATCACAGACCAGCATCTTGATGGACGCAAAGGTTCTCTAGCGTTCTGGAATTACTTTCAGAAGTTCTACGATGAAGTCTTTTTTCCTACGCTTGAGAAAAAAGGTGTCAGCACCATTATTGATCTGGGCGACACATTTGATAACCGAAAGTCTATGGACTTCAATACTTTCAGTAGAGTCAAAACTCATTACTTTGACAGACTAAAGGACTATCAAGTACATATGATTCTTGGTAATCACTGCACGTATTACAAGAACACTAATCGCATCAACTCTCCAGAACTTCTACTAGAGCAGTATGAAAACATCACAATCTACTCCTCCCCAAAACATCTCAAACTAGGTAGCAAAAAGTTTCTCATGTTGCCTTGGATCAACACAGAGAACCGTGATGATGTTTTCAAGCTACTTGAAACGAGTGAAGCAGACATTTGTTGCGGTCATCTTGAACTGAATGGATTTGAGGTAACACCTGGCATGAAGATGGATCATGGAATGGATTCCAGTTTGTTCCATCGTTTCAAACGTGTATGGTCGGGACATTTCCATCACAAGTCAAAGATGGGTAACGTCCAGTATCTTGGCAACCCTTATCAGATGTATTGGAATGATTATAAGGACCCTCGTGGATTCCATATCTACGATACTGAAAGTGATAAACTTGAGTATATCAGAAACCCGTTTGAAATCTTCGACAAAATTTTCTATGACGACACCAGTTTGGACTACAACAAACAAGACGTGTCTGATTATAAAGACAAGTTCATCAAGATCGTCGTCAATGAAAAGCGGGACTACCAAATGTTTGAAACACTGGTTGATCGTCTTTACAACGTAGGAGTACACGATGTCAAGATCGTTGAAACACTAGTTGAAGAAGATACTGCTGACATCGAAGTATCAACGAAAGATACACTCACTCTTCTGAATGAATATATTGATGAGGTAGAAATGTCCGTCAATAAATCTGACCTCAAGAGCTTGATGAGAACTCTATATATTGAGAGTTGCAACGTCGCCTAACATGTATATTGTAACCCTGGAAGATCACCCAGATGGTGTTTATTCTGTCTTTGATGAGACTGAGGATAGGGTTATTCCTATTTTTCAGGAAGAGGACGACGCTGACAGATACCTGATGATGCTTGAGGAGGATCCAGATTATCCCCCCATGCAGATTGTAGAGGTTGACGACCATGTTATAATTACTGCATGTCAGGAGAGAGGACATAGATTTTCTGTCATTACTTCTGATGATTTTTTGATCCCGCCCGATGATTTAGAATGATTATTTTTAAAAAGATCCGATGGAAGAACTTCCTTTCTACAGGGAATGTCTTTAGTGAAGTGGATTTGCAAGGAGCAAAAACAAATTTAATCGTTGGGTCCAACGGAGCAGGTAAGAGCACCATTCTAGATGCTCTTACCTTTTCTCTCTTTGGCAAACCTTTCCGTAAGATCAACAAGCCTATGCTTGTGAATAGTATCAACGAGAAGGATTGTCTTACCGAGATTGAATTCTCCATTGGTAGGAGCGACTATAAAGTTGTTCGCGGGATCAAACCCAACAAGTTTGAGATCTACTGCAACGGACAACTCTGGAACCAGGAAGCATCTGCTGTAGATCAGCAGAAGAACTTTGAGGTGAATGTCCTCAAGATGAATTACAAATCATTCACACAGATTGTGGTGTTGGGATCCTCCACGTTTGTGCCATTCATGCGTCTGCCTCTGGCACAACGACGTGAGATCATTGAAGACATTCTTGACATTCAAGTATTCTCTACGATGAATGTTCTGCTGAAGGATAAGGTCAGGGAGAACAACGATGAGATCAAGAAGCTTGACTATGAGATCCACCTGCTAGAAGAGAAGATTGATCTTCAGAAGAACTTCATGCTGGAACTGGAGAAGAAGAACAAGGAAGAGATCGTCCGCAAGGAGAATAAGATCACTGAATTGTTACAGAATGAAAACACAAACCACCAAGAGGTTGCGCGTCTGACTTCTGAAGTAAAAAAACATTCTAAAGAAATGGAAGAGATGTCTAACTCTTCAACAAAATTGAAGAAGTTAAACACTTTTCTCTTTAAAATACAATCAAAACTTTCATCTTGTCAAAAAGAACATGCTTTCTTTGCTGACAATCATGTGTGTCCCACCTGCACTCAAGACCTGAGTGAAGAGTTTAGACAAACTAAGATTGCTGAAGGAGAAGGGGAACTTACTAATCTCCAGACTGGTCTAGAAGATCTGCTGGATGCAATCTCTAAGGAAGAGGAACGGGAAAATGAATTCACAAGACTATCTAAAATTGTACTTGAACTCAACTCTTCTATTTCTCAGGCTAACTTCCAGATTTCTTCAGTCAGAAAATCAATTTCCGATATTGAAAAGGAGATCAAAGAACTAGAGGGCAGCAACCCTGACAAGAAAGCAGAGTTCGTGAAACTTGAAGACTTTGTTAAGAATAAAAAAGATTTGGGTGCTACCCAGGCAGAAAACAAGAAGGATCGTGATACATTACTAGTGGCATCGCAGTTGTTGAAAGACAACGGGATCAAGACTAGGATCATCAAAACCTATCTCCCAGCGATGAACCAACTCATCAATCAGTATCTCCAGCGCATGGACTTCTACGTGAATTTCACACTGGACGAGAACTTTGAAGAGATTATCAAGTCCCGTTACAGAGATGTGTTTTCATATGATAGTTTCAGCGAAGGAGAGAAAGCTCGTATTGATATCGCTCTTCTGCTTACTTGGCGTTCTATTGCTAAGCTTAAGAATTCTGTGGATACTAATCTACTTATCTTAGATGAAATCTTTGACAGCTCTCTAGATCAACAAGGTGGTATGGATCTGAGTTGGATCCTACGAAACTTTGATGAGAACTCTAACGTATATGTCATCAGTCATAGAGAAAATCTAGATGGTAAGTTTGACAGAACTATCACAGCGGTGAAGGAAAAGAACTTCTCCGTCATCCAGCAGACAGTTTCCGAACTGGACTAGGGGTGCCCTCAAGGGGGTGCCCCTTTTGCTATGCTTGTTCCACAAGCGAAGACACCAGATGAACCAAGAGATCAAGGGCAACCTCGCCCGCCTGCTAGCGACCGAGAACCTGATTGTAGAGCACCGCAAGGTCCCTACAGCATCCTTTGACGTGGATCGCCGTGTGCTTACCCTGCCGAACTGGGACCGCGCTTCTAGCGTCGTCTATGATATGCTGGTGGGTCATGAGGTGGGTCATGCTCTCTTCACCCCTAATGAAGACTGGACTATTAAGTGCAAGTGTCCTCAAGACTTCATGAACGTGATTGAGGATGCACGTATTGAGAAGCTGATGAAGCGCAAGTATCCTGGTCTTCGCAAGTCTTTCGCTGGTGGTTACAAAGAACTCAACGATCAAGATTTCTTCGGTATTTGTGGTGATGATCTGAATACCTACAGCTTGATTGATCGCATCAACCTGCACTTCAAGATTGGTGCTGGTGCTCTCATCCCCTTCTCTGTTGAGGAGCAGGTGTTTGTTGATCGTACTGATGCTGCAGAAACCTTTGATGAGGTTTGCCAGATTGCTGTTGATGTGTATAACTTCAGCAAGCAAGAGAAAGTGCAAGAACAAGCACCTGCTGAAATGCCTGCCAACCAGCAACAGCAAGGTGGCGGTGGTAGCATGACTCAGAATCAGGGTGAATCTGAATCTGAGACTGATGGTGAAGAGGGAGAAGAGAATAAGGATGGTGGCACTCCTAGTGGCAATCAATCCTCTCAACAGCAAGAAGGTGGTGAAGAGATGGGTAATGATCCTGGCGAAGAAGGTTCTGAAACTCAGAGCAACTTTGATCGTGCCGCTGAGAAACTGACTAACCGCAACGCTAACAATCCTGTCTATGTTGAGATTCCCGAATCTGTGGATCTTCCTGATTATGTTGCTGACTGGACTGAAGTTCATGATTGGATTGACGAACAACGCGAAGCCTGGATTGGCAGTGATGGATACAAGCGTGATGAAGCATACGCTCATGTAGATTCTGTCTATCGTGAGTTCCGCAAGAACTCCCAGAAAGAAGTGAATTATCTTGTCAAGGAGTTTGAGTGTCGCAAGTCTGCTGATGCTTATGCTCGTGCAGGTCAATCTAAGACTGGCGTGCTTGATACTACTAAGTTGCATACTTATAAGTACAACGACGATATCTTCAAGAAGATTACTATTCTCCCTGACGGTAAGAATCATGGTCTGTTGTTTCTGCTTGATTGGTCTGGCTCTATGCAGCGTGAGATCCTGGCAACTGTCAAACAACTCTTGAACCTGACTGCCTTCTGTAAGAAAGTGCAGATCCCGTTTGAGGTGTATGCGTTCACGAACGATTTCTATCCTGTTCGTCGCGCTAAACAAGGCAAGTCTCAGTACATCTCCAACGACGAATACTACGAAGCAAAGGGTTGTGAATCTGGTAAAATCTTTCTTGGCAAAGATATGTTCCACCTGATGAACTTCATCTCTTCTCGCTCTAACTCTAAGGACTATGAGCGTATGTGTCTCAACCTTTTTCGTGAAGCATATGCCTATGTTTTCCATAGTGGTTATCCCACCACGCTTGGTATCGGTCTGTCTGGCACTCCTCTGAACGAGGGTGTTATCATGATGAACTACATCATCCCTCAGTTCAAAAAGCAGAACGATCTCCAGAAGGTCAATCTGTGTGTCTTGACTGATGGTGAGGCATGTCAATCTTCCTATGGTCGTCAGTCTTACAACGATTACAAAGACACGTATTCTATTCGCCCCCGTCGCATTGATTACGATACTTGTCTGCGTGACCGCAAGACTGGACGTGTCTATACTAAAGTTGGTGACTGGAACAAGACCACCAACGTCTTCCTTCAGCAGCTGCGTGATCGTAATGCTGGTGTGAATGTGCTTGGTTTCCGTATCATGGGTGGTAGTGGTCTCTCTAACTTTGTTTGCACCTATGGTGACCTTACTCAATACGATAAGGTTCAGAAGCAGTGGAAGAAAGAGAAGTCTGCCATCATCCCCAACCCCAAAGCATTCACTGCTCTCTATGCGATTAGTAACAACTCCCTTGACGAGGAAGTTGAATTCAATGTAGAATCGGGTGCCAAGAAAACTGAGATCACCAAAGCATTCAAGAAAATGCTTGGTTCTAAATCTGCTAACAAGAAACTTCTAAATTCTTTCGTGGAGTACGTTGCATGAATATTTTTGTCACACATCCCTTCCCTGCAGAAAGTGCTATCTGTCTTCCCGATAAACATATTGTCAAGATGCCTTTGGAATGCTGCCAAATGCTTAGCATTATTGCTTCTCCTTGGTATCATTCTTACGGAACTCTGGGAAAGGGAGACGGGACGCCCTATAAAACAGAGAAAGGTGCTTTTCGCAACCACCCTTGTACGAAGTGGGCGGCAGACACTGTGGATAACGCCTATTGGCTCATCAAGTGGGGACTGAATTTGTGTGATGAATACACACTAAGATATAATAAAACACATGCCTGTGAGAATACTTTGATCCAGGCATACTACCTTTTCCCCAAAGGTAAGTTGGATAAAGTGACACCATTTGCCCGTGCTATGCCAGATGAATATAAACTTGACACTAGTATTACAACATTTGACGCATACAAAATGTATATCGCATCCAAACCATGGGTAGCAGATAACTACTTACGTATGCCAGTTCGCAAACCGTCCTGGGTCTGACGCCAAACCGCCCAACCTGCCCTATACTAAGTTCATCAACGCAATGACCTCCATGCCCCGCAAGTCCGACGTTACTACTGAGCAACTGACTTCTTACCTGTCCCAGAACTTCGGCAACGATATCAACGCTGCCATGGTTCAGGATGCCTGTGGCGTCTTTGGTGTGACCTATGCAACTGGCACCAAACGCCTGCGTGACTTCTATGTGCGTCGCGGCACTTGGAACCTGACCGTGCAGGAGAAACTGGAGCAGACCTATCAGGCACCTGCTGCTGCCCCTGCTATTCGTGTTACCGAGCAGGAACATACCAGCCTTGTTCCCGACAAAGATACCAATTATGTCCCGTTCGGGAATTTTTCTGATGTGAAAAAAGTCCTGCAATCTAACCTGTTCTATCCTGTGTTCATCACTGGTATGTCTGGTAATGGTAAAACTTTCTCTGTTGAGCAAGCATGTGCTGCTCTAAATAAAGAGTTGGTTCGTGTCAATATCACCATTGAAACTGACGAGGATGATCTTATTGGTGGTTTTCGTCTTGTTAATGGCGAAACTGTTTGGCACAACGGTCCTGTCATTGAGGCACTTGAGCGCGGAGCTGTGCTGCTTCTAGACGAGGTTGATCTTGCCTCTAACAAGATTCTGTGTCTGCAATCTATTCTTGAAGGTAAGGGTATCTTCCTCAAGAAGATTGGTCGCTATGTTCAACCCGCTAAAGGATTCAATGTTATTGCAACTGCAAATACTAAAGGTAAAGGCAGCGATGACGGTCGCTTTATTGGAACCAATGTTCTCAATGAAGCATTCCTTGAGCGTTTCGCCCTGACCTTTGAGCAAGAATATCCCACCGTTCAAGTAGAAACCAAGATCCTGCAGAAAGCATCTGCTTCTATCGGTTCTGTTGATGAAGAGTTCTGTGCCAATCTTGCCAACTGGGCAGACATCATCCGCAAGACTTTCAAGGATGGTGGTATTGATGAAGTGATCTCTACCCGTCGCTTGGTTCATATCATCCGTGCCTATGCTATCTGGAATGATCGCATGAAAGCAATCAAAGTTTGTGTCAATCGCTTTGATGACGAAACCAAGCAATCTTTCATTGAACTCTATGATAAGATTGACGCTAACGTAGAAACCAAGGAGGAGGAAGATGCCCCAGCTCCGTTCTGATAAATTCCACGGTTACGTGAATAGTCTTGCCGTTCTTGATAGCGGCAAGACTGTCAAGATCCTAGGTGGCGAGGGTCTGAAGTTGTTTGTCAAAGACCTTGACGGCAACCTCCAAGAATGCTACCATAGTAATATACAGATGATCTGGAACAAGTGAAATGACTTTCAAATATAATGAAGACGCGATCATTCAAGAGATGCGTGATTACATCACAGATACTTACCGCCAACACTATGCTACTGGCGGTGAAGATGGTATCCAAACTCTCGATCTGATTGCTGCATGTGGTGATGGTGAGGCATTCTGCCGTAGCAACATTCTGAAGTATGCTTCTCGCTACGATAAGAAAGGCACTGCCCGCCGTGACATCATGAAGGTTCTGCACTATGCTGTGCTTCTCCTTCATTTCAACGATCAAAATGCAAACCGTGAAGAGTACCACCGTCCATGAGTAAAGTTATCCTTTCTAAAAAGACCCTTGATGTCCTCAAAAACTTCAGCACAATCAATTCCTCCATTGTATTCCGTCAAGGAAGCACAGTACGCACAATTAGCAATGCAGAGAACATACTCGCAAAGTATGCTGGCGAAGAAGTATTTCCTGTGGACTTCGCAATTTATGATCTTAGTCAGTTCCTTTCTGGGATCTCTTTGTTTAGCGACCCTCAGCTTGAGTTTGACAACGAAACTTTTGTCAGCATTCGTGGCGGTCGTCAGTCTGCTCGTTATTACTTTTCAGATCCAGAGATTACGCTCAAGGCTGCACCCGAGAAAAATGTGAAGTTTCCTGGTGCTGATCTGCAATTCAATCTGTCTGGTGAAGATCTGATTGCTCTGCAGAAAGCATCTGCTGTTTATGGTCTGCCCGATCTCACTTTCCAATCTGAAGAAGGCGAGAACACTATCAAACTCATCCTGCGTGATAAGGAGAATGATACCAGCAATACTTACGAGCAATCCATTTCTGGTTGCTGCACTGGCACTTATTCATTGGATGTCAAAATCGACAACATCCGTCTCCTTCCAGGAGATTATACGGTCAAAGTTTCTAAGCACCTTATCTCTGAATGGACCAACGCGAACGTTGATCTGACTTATTACATTGCACTGGAGCCCTGATGAAACACATCCTATTCACTCTGAAGGAGTGTAACAAATCGTTCTTAGATGACGAGAAGTTTGTAAGGGATGTTGTTTATCAGGCATCAGTAAAGTGTAACTCAACTTTGCTTGCTCTCAACTCACACAAGTTTGAACCTCAGGGTGTGACTTGTGTGGCGATGTTAGCAGAGAGTCACATTAGCATCCATACTTGGCCTGAACTAGGTATGGCAGTCTGTGACATCTTCACCTGTGGGGATCATACGAAACCCAAACGAGGTGTAGAATATATGAAGATGATGCTTGACGCTAAAGACATCATCAGTAAATCGTTTGTGCGACCTTTGGAATGACCTATCAAAAAGGTACATTTTTCCTTGACAAGCATACACATAAGGTGTATATTTTTGATGGGAAAGAATGGTGGGAGATTGTCCCAAGTTCTTATTTGAAAAAACCTGATTGGACTTGATAATGAGTAAAGAGTTTCTGTGGGTGGAGAAATACCGCCCTAGTATTGTTGAAGATTGCATCCTCCCTGCGAGCACAAAAGAAGTGTTCCAGGGTTTTGTAAATCAGGGGGAACTGCCTAACCTGCTGCTGACGGGCACTGCAGGCGTCGGGAAGACCACCATCGCCAAAGCTATGTGTGAGGAGATTGGTGCCTCTTACATCGTCATCAACGGGTCCGACGAGGGGCGTTTCCTTGACACGGTACGCAACCGCATCCGCCAGTTCGCTAGCACCGTCTCCCTGACCTCTGGAGCGTCCCACAAGGTCGTTATCATTGATGAGGCAGACAACACCACCAACGACGTGCAGCTCTCCTTGAGGACCGCCGTAGAGGAGTTCCACAGCAACTGCCGCTTCATCTTCACCTGTAACTTCATCAACAAGATCATTGAACCACTGCACTCACGCTGCACGGTTGTTGATTTTCGTATCAAACCTGAACAAGCAACTCATCTGCAAGGAGAGTTCTTTACTCGTTTGAAATCTATTCTCACCCACGAATGTGTTGAGTATGAAGACAAAGTTCTTGCTAAGCTTGTCAAGCGTTATTATCCTGATTGGCGTCGTCTTATTAATGAGTGTCAGCGTTATGCCGCTACTGGTAGCATTTCGTCTGCTATCCTTGTTGATGTTGCTGATGTTAATCTTGATTCTCTCCTGTCGGCGCTGAAGAAAAAAGAATTCACCACCGTCAAGAACTGGGTAGTTCAGCACCTAGATAATGATCCCAGCATGGTGATGCGTAAGATCTACGATAGTTTGTACGATGTTTTGAAACCTTCTGCTATCCCAGAAGCAGTTCTTATCATCGCAAAGTATATGCGTGACATCAGCGTTGTTCCAGATCAAGAGGTAAATCTACTAGCATGTCTCACAGAAATTATGATGAGTTGCGAATTCAAGTGAATAAGACAACTCCCCAAAATGTAGCAGAAGCAAACGAAGCATTGTTTCGTGCTACAATGAACTTACCTTCTGCTGCTGCTCATTGTGGCATGACGAAGAAAGAAATGAAAATGACCTTCCTTGAGTATCTTAAATATCATGGCCCAGACTACCAAATCCCTGAAGACACCTCTTCGCTATCCAGGCGGGAAGAGTAGAGCAGTATCTAAACTGTTCCAATACATGCCTTCTCTTGCGGACTACAATGAGTACCGCGAACCATTCTTGGGTGGTGGATCTATGGCACTTGAAGTAACCAAGCGTTATCCTGCTTTGGATATCTGGGTGAATGATCTCTACGAACCTCTCTATAATTTCTGGCGAGAACTTCAGGATAATGGCAAAGAACTTCAGGAACATCTTATTAAACTCAAAGAGGGACATGACAATCCAACTAAAGCAAAGTACCTTTTCCTTCAGTCAAAAGAATATCTCACAGAAGATTCCAAGAAATGTACAAATCTTGGTCGTGCCATTAGCTTTTACATTGTTAACAAGTGCAGTTTTTCTGGTCTCACTGAGTCATCGTCATTCTCAGCACAAGCATCAGATTCAAACTTCTCCATCGCTGGAATTGAAAAACTGACAGGGTATCAGGAACTAATTAAAGATTGGCGCATAACTAACTTGTCATACGAACACCTGCTGACCGATGACAAAGCAGTATTTACTTATCTTGATCCTCCTTACGATATTAAGGACAACCTCTATGGGCGTAAAGGATCAATGCACAAAGGATTTGATCACGATACTTTTGCTGTCGATTGTGATTGCTTTGTTGGTCCTCAACTGATCTCATACAACAGCAGCAACCTTGTCAAGGAGCGGTTCGAGGGATGGACAGTTGGAGAATTTGCACATACTTACACCATGCGCTCCGTGGGGTCCTATAATACAGATCAGGCAGAGCGCAAAGAGCTCATCCTCCACAACTACGCAACGGTACTGGCAAATGAAGTGTGAAGTTACCCTCTATAAAGCAGGCACGGTCTTCAAGGAAGAAGTGATTGCCCGTGACTATCAAGATGCTCGCCAGGTTGCTATTGCTCGCAACCCTGGCGCTAAAATTGTGAGTGTTACTGCTAAGTTCTAATGTGGAGACTATGGTGCAAAGCACTGGGAGAGAAAGCATCCTATGCTAAACGAGAAGCAGACTACGTTGCTGGTATACGGACTATTATATTTTTCACTTATTTCACTACTAATTTATTCATTATCGCGGGGGTCGTGAGGCACTGGAATGACATACCAACTGAAAGATTACCTTTACTCAATCAACCAATCAAAGAAGAACATCCTAGATGATGATACTGATGCTGAGCGAGGTTATCCTCCTTACATTGTTAATAGGTGCCTCAGTTCTTTCACTGATACTATCCTCTTTGTAAATGAGATGAATAAGAACCCTCATCTCCCAAAGAAGATGCAATATGATTTTTTACTAAATAGTGTCAAACCGAGGAAGCGTTTCTCTCCTTGGGCGAAAAAAGATTCTATTGATTATCTTGAAGTAGTAAAAGAGTATTATGGTTATAATGACGATAAAGCTCTCCAAGCACTCAGGATCCTCACTAAGGATCAGCTAGATCATATTACAAAGGTATTGAATAAAGGTGGAAAGAGATGAGTGTCGAAACTGAAATCCAGTGGAAGCAAACTGATATGGTCGAAGTGGTTCTGAATGAACCCGACGACTTCCTGAAAGTGAGAGAAACTCTAACTAGGATTGGAGTGGCATCGCGCAAGGAAAAAAAGATCTATCAGTCTTGCCATATCCTACACAAGCAAGGTAAGTATTACATCGTTCATTTCAAGGAGCTGTTTGCCCTTGATGGTAAGAACACAAACCTATCGTTGAATGATGTTCAGCGTCGTAATCGTATCATTCAACTTCTGAGTGACTGGGGATTGATTACGATTGTTAGTGCAGACAAGATTGCTGATCTTGCTCCTCTCAATCAGATCAAGGTTCTTTCATTCAAAGAGAAGAATGACTGGACTCTAGAGAGCAAGTATAATATCGGTAGAAAAAAGACTGCGGTAGAATAAACCGTAGTATTCATGGGGGTTTTCATCACCCCCATTTTTTAATGGATGTGTATAACTATTAGTGTGATGCCTAACGGGTCACATGTAAACGTCGCTTTTTAGGACAATGAAAATTCACTGGGAAACTTACACACCATATTCAATCGGTTTTGATGAAACATTCAGCAGACTGGAAGCTCTTGCAGGAGGTGGATCAAATTACCCACCTTACAATGTGGTCAATGGAGACGATGGTAGAACCATACTTGAAGTTGCTCTGGCAGGATTTACTAATGAAGAAATTGAAGTCACAACTGAACGACATCTTCTATCAGTAGCAGCTACGAAGTCTGATGAAGATAAACGAGAATACGCTCACAAAGGAATCTCCAAGAGATCTTTCAATCGCAACTGGCAAATGTCAGACGATGTTGAAGTTGAGAGTGTAGATTTCAGGGATGGACTACTTACAATCGTTTTGGTAAAAGAACTACCAGAGAAACAGAAGAAAAAGAAATGGTTCTAAATATTATTGAAGGGTGCTTGACGGCACCCTTTTTTGATGTTACACTAGTATCAAACTCACTATAACTATGGCAGTATCAATCGTCACATTAAAGACGGGTGATCGTATCATCACAGAATTAAAAGAAGTTTTTGATGGGGAAGGCGAAGACAAACGTGGTGTTTGTCTTATCATGCAAGAACCATACATTTTAAATCTTGATGGCGGACAACCCCAATATCTAACAGAACAATATGGAATGGAGTATCAAGTGAGGTTCAGTAAATGGAACCCGTATTCTCCAGACACCATGTTTAAAATTCCATATGATTGTGTAATGACAATCAGCAATCCAGAACCAGGATTGCAAAATGCATACGAAACAAAACTAACAGAAAAACAGGAACTAGAAAATGACGGAACAGAATCAACTGAAGACTAATCACAATATTCGTATTGTAAATCTCACTACGGGTCAAAACGTTCTTTGTATTTTTGGTGAACTTCGTAATGATGAAAATGCTGTGGTTGGATATCGCATGTATTATCCACATACGCTTTCTTTGGGCGAAGTCAATGAAGATGGAACTATCCCCGTAAATTATACTCGTTGGTGTCCTTTCTCTCCAATTGAAGAACATCGTTTGAGTGGAGAACACATTATTAGTGTTGTATATCCAGACAATGGTATTTTAAATAATTTTGTTGAGAAATTAAAATCAACTGGCATTGAAGAAGATCAACTCTTCTCTGAAGAGACTACTAACGAGGAAGAAACTAATGGAGATAACGGCGAACCTGCTGAAGCTGGCGAATGAGTGGATCATCGCTACGGTAGAAGAAGTTGAGGGGGACACTTTGCCAGGTGACCCCGATTGTGTCCTGCGCGACCCTTACGTGCTAGACTGTGATGGTGGAATTGACCCTTGGCCGATCCACTCTGATGACCGCGAGATCGTAGTCAGATCAACTGACATCACCACTCTCGTGAATCCAAGCAAGCAACTGCTTGCTCGTTACATTGAATCCCTGCCATCTATTGAATGAAGTTTTATACTAATGTGGAACAAGCAGGCAATCGTCTTCTTGTACGTGGTTATGAAAATGGCAATCGTTACAGCGTGAGAGTTCCTTTCAACCCCACGCTGTATCTTCCTACAAAAAACTATTCAGAGTGGCGCACCCTTGAGGGTGAGTGTGTAGAACCACATAAGTTTGGTTCTATCACAGAGGCACGAGATTTCGTAAAGCAATATCAAAGTGTTGATGACTTTGAGATCTACGGGAACTCTCGTTTCCTGTATCAATACATTGCTGAAGAACATCCCGAAGAGGAAGTCAAGTTTGACAGCAGCAAGATTCGTGTCTTTACCATTGACATTGAGACTGCTGCTGAGAATGGCTTCCCTGATATTGAATCTGCCGACCAGGAGATTCTTGCTATCAGTATCAAGGATAGTTTCTCAGGTCGCATTACAGTGTTCGGGGCACGTCCTTTCAACAACCAAGATTCTATGGTTGATTACATGCACTTCCGTTCTGAGGAAAGCATGTTGGGAGCATTCCTTGACTTCTGGCAGAACAACTATCCAGATGTGATTACTGGTTGGAACGTGCAGTTGTTTGACATGCCGTACATTCACAATCGCATTGATCGTATTCTTGGTGACAAGTACGTGAAACTTCTGTCGCCTTGGAAACTGGTATCTCGCCGTGAGATCTTCATCAAAGGTCGCAAGCAGTTTGCGATTGATACTCTTGGTATTTCCTGCCTTGATTATCTTGAGCTGTATAAGAAATTCACTTATACCAATCAGGAATCTTATCGTCTGGATCACATCTGTAATGTAGAGATCGGTGCCAAGAAGCTGGACCACAGCGAGTATGACACCTTCAAAGAGTTCTATGAGAACGACTGGCAGAAGTTTATTGAATACAACATTCATGACGTTCGCCTGGTAGATCAACTAGACGACAAGATGAAGTTGATTGAACTTGCATTCACTATGGCATACGATGCTAAGGTGAATTATGAAGATGTGTTTAGTCAAGTCCGAATGTGGGATAACTATATTTACGTAGAACTTTTGAAGCGTAAGATTGCCATCCCGCCAAAGAAGGAAGCGACTAAGACCGAGAAGTATGCAGGTGCCTATGTCAAAGAACCGATTCCTGGGTTTTATGATTGGGTGGTTAGTTTTGACCTCAATAGCCTGTATCCCCATCTTATTATGCAGTACAACATTTCGCCAGAGACCCTCTGGGAAAATCGCCATCCCAGTGCGACTGTTGAAGGGTTCTTGAATAAGAAGATTGAGATTGAAGGTCAGTATGCTGTGTGTCCTAATGGCGCACAGTATCGCAAAGACATTCATGGGTTCCTGCCTCAGATGATGCAGAAGATGTATGATGGTCGTGTGATCTTCAAGAAGAAGATGATTGCTGCCAAGAAGGAGTATGAGAAAACTCCTACTGTGGAACTGATGAAAGAGATTGCCCGCTGTAATAACATTCAGATGGCAAAGAAGATCTCTCTCAACTCTGCTTATGGTGCTATCGGTAACGAACACTTCCGATATTACCGTCTTGCCAATGCAGAAGCGATTACTCTTTCAGGTCAGCTCTCTATCCGCTGGATTGAGAACAAGATGAATGAGTATCTAAATAAACTCTTGTCATCTGACGGAGTAGATTATGTCATCGCATCTGACACTGACTCAATCTATCTTAACCTTGGACCTCTTGTTAGTAAATTCTTTGCTAATAAGTCTGGCGATAAAGCAGCGATTGTTTCCATACTTGACAAGATCTGTCAAGACAAGTTGGAACCATTCATCGAATCCAGTTATCAGGAACTTGCGGATTACGTTTCGGCATATGAACAAAAGATGCAAATGAAGCGTGAGAACATTGCTGATCGTGGTATCTGGACTGCGAAGAAGCGATACATACTTAATGTGTGGGACAGTGAAGGCGTCCGATATAAAGAACCTAAGATGAAGATTATGGGTCTTGAGACTGCTAGATCTTCAACCCCAGCGTATTTCAGAGACAAGTTGTATGCAGCATTTAAGATTATTATCGGCAAAACAAATGATGAACTTATCAATTTCATCAATGTTGTGCGAGCAGAAACGAGACTGCGCCCTTATGAAGAAGTTGCATTCCCAAGAGGAGTTAACAACTTGGCTAAGTATCGTCACCCAACTGAGATCTACCAGAAAGGAACTCCCATTCATGTGCGAGGAGCACTGCTGTATAACCACTATATTAAACAGCACAAAGTAGAGAACAAGCATCCTCTCATTCAGGAAGGTGAGAAGATCAAGTTCATGTACCTCAAGACACCCAATCCCATTCACGAGAACTGTATCAGTTTCTTTGGTGAGCTTCCGTCTGAATTTGGACTGGAGAAGTACGTGGATTATCAGACACAGTTTGAAAAGTCGTTTCTCGAACCGCTCAAAAATGTGCTACAATGTATTGGGTGGCAACACGAAAAGACCATTACCATCGGGAGTTTCTTTGAATGAGTAAGAAGATCTTTATAGTCAGTTGGACTAATCATGTCGTGGGTCAAGTTACTTCAGATCAGGTCAAGTGTTTTGAAGACTACAACACCGCTCTCGCATTTGCAAAGCTGATGAGTGAGCGTTATAACTATGTAAATTTTTATGAGGAGATAGCAGATCAATGGGATTCCTAGATAGTGTAATTAAAGAAAGCGGTAATGAATATGCTGCTCTGGTTAGTGATGGTGTTGCCGCTGGCGATATTACTACTTTTGTTGATACAGGTTCTTACATCTTTAACGCAGTCGTTAGTGGATCTCTCTTTGGCGGAATCCCTAGCAACAAAGTCACAGCACTGGCAGGAGAAAGTAGTACGGGAAAAACTTTCTTTGCACTTTCTGTTGTTCGCTCTTTTCTTGATGCTAACCCCACTGGTGGAGTTATCTATTTTGAAAGTGAGTCAGCGATTTCTCGTGAGATGATTGAGTCTCGTGGAATTGACAGCAAGCGTATGGTGATCTTCCCTGTGGGAACCATCGAAGAGTTCCGTACCCAAGCTTGTCGCATCCTTGACAAGTATATGAAGGAACCTAAAGACGAGCGAGTTCCCATGCTGTTCGTGCTAGACTCTTTGGGTATGCTCTCAACAAACAAAGAGATGGAGGACGTTGCGAACGATAAGCAAGTTCGTGACATGACTAAATCTCAACTCATCAAAGGTGCATTCCGAGTGCTGACTCTGAAACTGGGTCAAGCACAAGTCCCCATGATCGTTACCAATCACACCTATGATGTGATCGGTTCCTATGTCCCTACAAAGGAGATGGGTGGTGGAACTGGACTGAAGTATGCTGCCTCTACTATCATCTACCTAGGTAAGAAGAAGGAGAAGGATGGGACTGAAATTGTTGGCAACATTATCAAATGTGAGGCAAAGAAGTCTCGCCTAACAAAGGAAGGTAGTAAAGTTGAAACCAGACTCTATTTTGATGAGCGTGGATTGGACCGCTATTACGGCTTACTGGAACTGGGTGAACAACACGGAGTATTCCAGCGCAAGGGCAATCGCATCGTTGTTGGGGAATCCTCTGTTTATCCTTCTGTTATTCTTGCTGATCCCGAGAAATATTTCACCGAAGAAATAATGGCACAACTTGAAGAAGCAGCACGTAAGGAATTCTCCTATGGCAGTTGAAAGAATTGAAGAGACTATCTTGCGTAATCTCCTCTGCAACGAGGAATACTATCGCAAGGTAGTTCCTTTTCTTAAAGCAGAATATTTTAATGAGTACCATGAAAAAGTTATCTTTGAGGAGATCGCTGACTTCGCTGGTAAGTATGACAAGATACCTACTAAGGAAGTTCTCACGATTAATCTTCAATCTCGCACGGATCTTACTGACGACACGTACAGCGATTCGTTATCAACGATCAAGTCTCTCAACGATGAATGGGTTGATGGAAACTGGCTCCTTGACTCCACAGAAAAGTGGTGCCAAGACAGAGCAATCTACCTTGCCCTCATGCAATCTATCAAGATCGCAGATGGAGGCGATAAAAAACTATCAAAGGATGCGATACCAGGCATCCTACAAACGGCCCTGGCAGTATCGTTCGACGAACACATAGGACACGATTACATTGAACAAGCAGAATCCCGATATGAGTTTTACCACCGCACAGAAGAAAAGATCCCCTTTGACCTTGATAAATTTAACTTCATTACGAAAGGTGGTCTCCCTAACAAGACTCTCAACATCGCTCTTGCTGGTACAGGCGTCGGGAAGTCTCTATTCATGTGCCATGCGGCTGCTGCCGCGCTCACTCAGAACTACAACGTTCTCTACATTACATGTGAAATGGCAGAGGAGAAAATTGCTGAGCGAATTGACGCAAACCTATTGAAT